>Ga0189285_100026_pt1 | contig 201045 bp, 201 predicted proteins | sample GEYOminimetaG_FD_130315 | JGI IMG/M metagenome (GOLD analysis project Ga0189285, IMG submission 130315) | Marine microbial communities from the Costa Rica Dome - GEYO mini metaG | ecosystem: Environmental > Aquatic > Marine > Oceanic > Photic zone | place: Costa Rica: the Eastern Pacific...
GGCTTCACCACCGGAAGCCTCAGCCAGAACCATCGTGATAGCAGCCGTCAGCGTGGTCTTGCCGTGGTCAACGTGACCAATCGTACCAATGTTCGCGTGCGGCTTTGTGCGCTCAAACTTTTCCTTCGCCATCGATCTTTACCTCATTAGATGCCGATCTGGAGACGAATGGCCGATCGACTAGAGTGGATATGACATGGATGCGTGGCATCCGGTTATGGTGCGGCCTGATACACAAGGATTGCCCTGCTAGGCAAGTCCGAATGCAGCCGAAGTCTCAGTCGCTTGAAAGAAAGAATGGAGCGGGTAGTCGGGATCGAACCGGCATCCTCAGCTTGGAAGGCTGCTGCACTACCATTGTGCTATACCCGCGCCGTCTGAGTTGTTTAGCCGCTTCGTTTCCGGGCGTCGAGGGGGTAAGTGCGCACTGTTGCAGTTGTTTAAGCAGGTGTTGAAGGCGGTCGCAGCGCGAGGTCTAGCGCAGCGCTTTTGTCCCTTCGCAAGCCGTGTGACGGCATTTCAGGATTATCCTCCCCCTCGGGGAGGTGTCCCGAAGGGACGGAGGGACCGGAGGGCGAAGCCCGGAGGTTTAGTGCTCACTAGCGTTCGCACCCCCTTCGACCTCGCCTTCGCCAAGGCTACGGCGAGCCCACTTCCCCGCGAGCGGGGAAGATATCCACAGCGCTCAAACCTCGGGCATACTCTCCGGTGATCCATGTCGTGGGAGGCGAGAGCTCAGTCTTTTCGGGCGTGGATGTGCGGGGAGCGTCTGCCGACCCTTGAGGGTCAATTCTGGCATGGCAGACAGCAGACCCGTGTGCGGGAGGCCCTTAACCCCTGCTTTTGAATATACATCCGGTTTCACCGGCCTTCCGCATGCCTCTCACTCCAGATCGCGAGATCGTGGAGATTTTGGTGTTTGCCCCTAATCGTCCTTCTTCGCCAAGGATGCGAAGGGCACTTCTCCCCCGAGGGAGAAGGATGAGAACAAGACGTCACCCGACGCCAAAGGCGTCGCCCCATCGGAGGCGTGAGCAAAGCGAACTGCCGTGAGATAAGAAAACAGCGACCTCACCACAGGCGCTTATTGGCGAACGCTCTGCCGGAACCAGACTTTAGATATCGCTCGAACGCGAGCGCGCGGTCGCGAGACTCTAAGCAAAGCACCATCACCACTCGTCACGGCGCTGCAAAACGCGTGGCTTTAGATTTGCCGGCATTGTGCTCGGCGAGTCTTCGCCCGACATCGTTTGTGAAACCGATATATCGATGAGATGGCATTACATCGCTACGCAAAAGATAGACGTAGTACATTCGCGCCTCCCACGGAGGCACCTTACAGCGCATGATAAAAGCTGACCGTGACGACTGTCACGCAACCCGCCTGCGCCTTGCGGCTTCGGCGGGCATCTCTTCGCCCATTCTATTGAGTGTGGCTCGCCAGCCGGAGCCCAGAGGGCGAAGGATGGTGGAGGGGGTTGGATTCGAACCAACGTACGCTCTCGCGGCCAGATTTACAGTCTGGTGCCTTTAACCACTCGACCACCCCTCCACAGGGTGTGTGAAACACGACTTAGCCGGGTCTCACCGGACCTGCAACAAAGGGTCTCAGTAATTGCTGCGACATGTTATGGAGCCGCCCAATCAAGACACCGCCCTGAAACAGGAGCGCGGACTATAGTGACGAAGCCAACAGACCGCAACACTCGCAAACGCACGGATTACACACGACGCTCCAAGCCTTCTGGCGCAAGCCAATCGGGCTGGATCTGGGGGCGTCACGCCGTGCTTGCGGCCATCGAAAATCCGCGTCGGGAGATTCTCGACCTGCGGGTGACACTCAATGCTGCACGTGATCTGCCGGAAGGTACGCCGCACACGCTGGCCAAGCCGGACGAGATTGATCGCCAGCTGCCCGACAGTGCCGTGCACCAGGGATTCGCGGCCGAGGCCCGAGCGCTCGATCCCGAGCCGATCAATGCCGTGCTCGATCCGACTCACGGAACGGTCCTCGTGCTCGACCAGGTCACCGACCCGCACAATGTCGGCGCCATCATGCGTTCCGCCGCCGCTTTCGGCATCCGCGCCATGGTCATGCAGGACCGCAAGTCCCCGCCCCTGTTTGGCACGGTGTGTAAAAGCGCGGTGGGTGCAGCGGAGCGTGTACCGCATATCCGCGTGACCAATATCGCCGATACCCTGCTGGACATGCGCAAGAAGGGTCGTTTTGTCGTCGGTCTGGCGGGTGAAGGCGAACAATCCCTTGCCGAGGCGCTGGCCGGTCCGGATGGACAGGGGCACGGCGCTGGCCTGGTGATTGTCATGGGCTCGGAAGACAAAGGCCTCCGCCCACGAGTGGCAGAGGCCTGTGATGTTCTCGCGCGGATCCCGATGAGCGACACAATCGAGAGCCTGAATGTCTCCAACGCCGCTGCGATCACGCTTTACGAGGCGGCGAAGTGGCGGCCGGTCAGGAACCGGCCAGCCGACGTGGCCTAACGGGAATTCCCGGTGCGCAGCACGGTCCGACCGTGACGGCGCCAGTTGATCGATCCCTCGATCTCGTTGATCTCGACATCGCCAGAACCGTTTTCATTGACGGTGACATTGGTGGCCGTGCCGCCAAAATCGATATCGCCGGAACCGTTGATGCGGGCTTCGAACGGCTGCGCCTGGCCACCGCGTACGCGGATATCACCGGAGCCGGAAATCCCGGCATTGAAGGCACCGTTCATGCTGTCAGCAACAATGTCGCCGGAGCCGGAAATACGGATACTCAGGGACTGAACGTCACCCAGTTCAACATCGCCAGAACCGGAAATACCGATCTCGACATCGCCATCAACACTGCCGGCTTCGACATCACCGGAACCTGAAATACCGATATCCATCATGCCGCCGACAGTGCCCATGAAGACATCGCCGGAACCTGAAATGCCGATATCCGCCGTACCGCCGACATTTTGCAGGCGCACATCACCGGAACCGGAAATACCGATATCCGCGTCGCCAGCAACATTGCCCGCTTCGAAACGGCCACACTTGGACATGCCGATATCCATGGACGCCATATCTTCCGCCGTACCGACAAACAGGCTGCGCTCGATTTCCAGTGCCAGATCGACCGGCGCGGTAATCGTCAGCATCGGGTATTCATCGAGCGACTCGCGACTCTCGCCCTGCTCCCAGACCTGGTAGCGGTTATTGCGGCTGTTACAGCGCATGCGGCGCATGTTCAGACCGCCGTCGACGATAACGGTCTCGCCGCTTTGATTGACACTCGGCGTGTCGACATGACCACCGGAATTGGTAACAGCGACAGAGATGTCGGAACCGCCGGTGCGGATCTCGATCCGGCCAGCAAAATTGGTGATGCGCAAGGCGTCGGCACCGGCATAACGGCTGCCGTCCTGCAAGGCCGTGGCGGAGCTGGTCGTCGCCGCATTGGCAAGACCGGCGATACCGGCAATCACAAGCGCGGAGGTCGCGATGAGCGTGGTTTTGGTCGGCATGATTATTCCCTCGAAAATGTTCCTGTTGTCCCCTAGATGCGCGAAACGCCTCTTCCGGATGCAAAATAATCACATCGAGACGCACAAAATGCTGACCGCAACATGACGGTCACTTAATGCGCCGGGCGAATTCGGCTTCATAGAGAGATTGGCCCGGCGGGCGTCCCGCCAGGCCAACAGGCCTTAGCCGGGCCAGAACTGGTAGACGGCGGTGGCTATGATCGTGCCCAGTGCATAACCAAACACGCCCACCAGGACACCAGGCGTGACCAGGTCCTTCCAACCTTTTGCCGCAGCCAGCGCCGGGGCCGTCGTCGCCCCGAGAATGGCAGCGTTGGAGGCGGTGATCAGCTCCGGCAGGGAGAGCTTGAAAATGGCGCCGAGACCAAAGGTCACAATGCCATGCACCGCGAGCAGGATGGCAATGATCAGAAGCAGCAGAGGCGCTTCGCTGATAACTGCCTGCAGGTCCGCGCCCGCAGCAATCGCAGCGAAGAACACAAAGCTCAGCGCAATACCCAGCTCGTAACCGCCATGCATCTTCGCCATGCGTTTCGGGAACAGGGTCGCCGGGATCAGGGCGAGGACAGTGATGATCGCGTAACGCCAATTGCCCCAGCTGTCAGAGACAGTCTCGCGCAGATAACCAGTAATCCAGTCACCAAGCGCAACCACGATCAGCGCGAAAGTGATGGAATAGGTCAGCGTGGCAGCCGTCGGCTTGCCTTCTTTCTCCACGACGACATCGCCTTCGCTGTGGTCACGTTTGACGAACTTGTTGGCGATCCAGGTGATACCCGGCATAACCGCCAGAAAGCCCAGGAAGAGACCGGAATAAAGATTGTCCACGGCGGTAGCGGCAGACACAAAGGCCGGGTTGTTCTCGCGCAGGCCCGTCAGATCAACCAACGCTGCATAGTTCACCGAGCCGCCGATGTAGGTCGCGGTGAAAGTACCGGCGGCTGCCGCCTGGTTTTCACCAATATTGACCAGAGAGAAGGCCACGATCGCGCCGGCGACCGTGCCGACCGCCGCTAGCAGAAAGGCCAGCGTCATGCGCGTCGTCTCGAAGAAGATCTTCTTGAGATCCGCCTTCATCAGGAAGAGCGGGATCAGGATCGGAACGAAATAGGTGAAAACGAAGCTGTAACCGGCAGAGCTTTGCGGGATCAGCCCGATATTCGACGCCAGGATCGCGAACAGGATGGCCCAGACCGCACCGGTCAGCAGCGCACCGATCCGCGTTTTCTCCATGAGGAAGCCTGCTGCCGCAATGACAAACAGGGCAGCAACGCTGGCAACAGCGTTATCAGCTGGGATGAGAGACATGAAACAACTCCTCTGGGCCGCTATGCCGGTTCGGCATGGCTGGCGTCGATCTCACTGGCTTTGATGAAGGCAGGACGTGCGGTCAGGCGCTCGACATAGGACACGAACAACGGGTCCTTCTCCATCATGTTGAAATTCATAAGAAAGCCCATGGTCGCCCCAAGAGCGACATCAGCTGCGCTGAAGCGGTCATTGACCAGGTAGGACTTGCCTTCAAGCCCCTGGTGCAGGGTTTCGAGAACACGTTCCCAATTGCCCCAGCCGAGCGCACCAGCGGGCGCGTCCCGACCGGTGGCCTTGTCAAAACTGGCCGGTTCCATGACGGCAGAGCCAAAGAACATCCAGCGCATCAGGCTGGCCCGCCCCGCCTCACCGAGCGCCGGCGCCAGACCGGCATCCGGATGGGCATCCGCCAGGAACAGACAGATCGCGGCGGTCTCGGTGATCAGCTCATCACCGGCCTGCAGGGCCGGCACCTTGCGCATGGGTGAGACCGCGGCAAAGGCCTCGCTCTCGATCTCGTTGCGCACATTGACCGGCACCAGCTTGTACGTCGCGCCGACCTCTTCCAGCATCCACAGCGCCGTGCGACAGCGCGTTTGCGGGCAGTAATACAGCTTGTATTCGCTCATGCTCAGCCCTCCCCGGCAACAAAGGCGTCGACCTCGATCTCGATGAGATATTCCGGTCCGATAAAGCGCGAGACCTCGACCATCGTTGTCGCCGGCTCATTGTCCTTAAAACGGCGGCCATGCACGGCACCAAAGGCATCGGACATGGAGATATCTGTCACGAACATGCGGGTGCGCATGATATCGGTGAATTTCGCTCCGACCTGTTCCAGCGCGGCTTCGATAATGTCGAAACAGCGTTCGGCCTGTCCGGCCGGATCACCGACAGCATGCGGATTGCCTTCCGCATCCACCGAAACAGTCCCGGTGACCCAGACATGATCGCCGCGACGAATGGCGCGGCAATACCCGACATCCTTTTCCCAGCGGGCACCGGAGAAGGCGCGTCTAGTTTCCACCCGCCGCTCCATCGACCGGCGCGAGCAGGTCCAGCGTCACCGCCGTCATTGCCTCGGTCGCCTGGGTGATCGTCGTCATCGGATCATCCGGGGCAAATTCCGGTGTGTGATTGGACGGGCGGGACATGCCGCGTGCATCGTAATCCTCCAGCCGGGCCTGCGTCGTGCCGCCGACCCAGAACATGAAGGTAGGAACCTCGTGTTCGGTACGGTGGTACTGGGAATAATCCTCACCGCCCATGATCGGCGGAACTTCGCGCACATGGTCGCTGCCAAAACGCGACCGCATCACCGAAACAGCCCGCGCCGCCAGGACCGGGTCGTTGAACAGGGACGGCGTATAGGTCTCCTCGATCTCGACGCGCGGATACTCCTCCGGCTCGAGTCCGTAAGACGCTGCCTGCGAGGCAGCGATGCGCTGTATGCCTTCCAGCAATTGCGCGCGCACATCATCGGAATAGGAGCGCACGGTCAGCTGCAGATGCGCCTCCGGACCGATAATGTTGTGCTTGGTTCCGGCATGGAAGGCGCCCACCGTGACCACGCCCGGTTCCAGCGGGTTGAGCTCGCGGGACACCAGTCCCTGCAGCGCCACAACAATCTGCGAGGCGAGATAGATCGGGTCTTTCGTGGTGTGTGGATAGGCCCCATGACCGCCGCGCCCCTGCACATAGATGTCGACCGAGTCGACATTCGCCATCGCATAACCCGGGTGATAGGTGATGTCGCCGACGGCCGTGGAGGCAAATGTGTGGAAGGACAGATTGTAGTCCGGCAGCGGGAACCGCTCGTAGAGCCCGTCATCCAGCATCGCCACGGCGCCCAGCCCCAGCTCCTCTGCCGGCTGGGCAATCAGGACCAGCGTGCCGGACCATTCATCCGTGCGTTCGGACAACTGGCGCGCGGCGCCGATCAGCGCTGCCATGTGTGTGTCATGGGCACAGGCGTGCATGACCGGGAATTCATTGCCGATCCGGTCCTGGCCGACCACGGTCGAGGCATAGGATACATCCGTGTTCTCCTGCATCGGCAGCGCGTCCATATCCGCCCGCAGGGTTACGGTTGCCCCCTCGCCATTGCGCAATACACCGACGACGCCGGTGCGGCCGACACCTTCAGTGACCTCGAACCCCAGCGCCCGCATTTCCTCGGCCATGCGCGCCGCCGTCTCGATCTCCATAAAGGAGAGTTCCGGATTGGCGTGGAAATGCTCGTAGAGCGGACCGATATGGGTGGTGTAATCGGCGCGGATCGCCTCGCGCAGGGCGTCATCGCCCGGTGCGCTGACGGTTTCAGCCAGACCATCCATCGGGACGTCACCCGACACGGCGGCTTCCTCGGTTTGCGCGGCGTTATCCGCAGGCGAACAGGCGGCCAGCGCTAGGACGGCGACAGCACTCAGCAGGCGCAGCTTCATGGTGATCCCTCGATTTCCCTTCCCTTGATCGCGCGATATTCGACCGTTCCGGCCAAGCGGGTCAATCAAAACCGCAAAGGGGGGACGCAGATGGCGCACAATCCCCTTGCCGCGCTTGCCCAGGCTGGCAGCATTGGCCACCTAGTACAGGTGCTCACATGTCTTCTCCCCTCCCCCTTGAAATAAAGGGACTTTCACGGCGCTTTGGCGCGGTGCAAGCGCTACGTGACGTCACGCTGAATGTGCCAGAAGGCAGTATCTACGCTTTCCTTGGCCCGAACGGTGCGGGCAAAACCACCGCGATCCGCTGCATGCTGGGCCTGATCCAGGCGAATGGCGGCGAGGTTCGAATCGCCGGTCACGATCTGCGCAGGAAACGCACCAAGGCCCTCGCCAGTGTCGGTGCGGTAGTGGAAACGCCCGCCCTCTTCCCCAATCTGACCGGTCGCGAAAACCTCGCCTTGACCGCCCGTGTGCTCGGTCACGAAAAGGCCGAGATTGATCGCGTTCTGGACGTCACCGAGATGAGCCATGCTGCGGAGCGCCGTGTCGGCCAGTACTCGCTCGGCATGCGCCAGCGTGTAGGTATCGCCCGCGCCCTTCTGGGCCGCCCACGCCTGCTTGTCCTGGATGAACCCTCCAACGGCCTCGACCCGGCCGGCATTCGCGACATGCGCAGCCTGATCAAGGCGCTGCCGGAGCGCGAGAACACCACCGTCTTCATGTCCAGTCACTTGCTGTCAGAAGTCGAGCAAACCGCAACCCACGTCTCGCTGATGCGAGCCGGTTCGACACTCTTCTCAGGCTCGCTGGACGAGCTGGCTGCATTGCAGCCAACCACCATCCGCCTCAAGGCCGATCCCGCCCCCGGTGCCGAGCAGATCGCCAGCAATGCCGGTTTCTCGACCGCAAAAGAAGACGACACGCTTGTGCTCACCCGTGACGAGGACATCACGTTGGACACGATCGCCGAACTCAACCGCACGCTCATCGCCGCTGACATTGCCGTCCACGAACTGCGCCTGGCCAAATCCGGCCTCGAGGAAATTTTCCTCAAGATGGCGCATGACGAGACCCCTGCCAAAAAAGGAGAGGTGCAATGATATCGCTCCTGCGCGCGGAAGCGCTGAAACTGCGCCGTTCCCTTGTTCTGTTGGTCGCCGCCACCCCGCCCCTGATGGTCTTCGCGCTCGGCTTCCTGGTAACGATATCCGACAACGGTCCCGACAATTGGCAAATCCAGATCATGAGCGGATCAGCCATCTGGGGATTTTTCCTGTTGCCAATGAGCGCCATCGGCCTCACCGCCCTGCAGGCCCAGCTGGAACACGCCCCCAATACCTGGTCACACACGCTCGCTCTGCCCCGTCCCAAATGGCAGGTTTTCCTGGCCAAGGCGATCTGGGCCCAGCTCATTCTCGCCATTGTCAGCGTGCTGGTGATGCTGGCCGGCATCTCGAGCACCATGCTTGGCCTGCCCTTCTCGGAACACGGCGCCATGACAGATGACATCAACTGGAGCCAGGCCGTCTCACTCTACAGCCGCATGTATGTCGCGGCGCTTTTCGTAACGGCCCTGCAATGGCTAATCGCGACCCGTTTTCGAAGTTTCGCGGTCGCTGTCTCGGTCGGTATCGGCGGCACGTTTGTGGCCGTCGCGGCAACCAGCTCGAAATGGGGGCTCTACTTCCCCTGGCTGATGCCGGTGAACATCCTTGCCAGTGAGCCGGAAAGCGCCAACCTGGCCATGACCTACGGCCTGACCGGCGGTGTTGTGATCTACCTGATCGGCATTATCTGGCTGGCGCGCCGCGACTGGGGCTAGTCCCCGCTCGCACGCCGAACCGGTGCCGGCATCCGACAGGCCTCGATGACCGGCGGCGGGGTGTTAATGAACCATTCGTGGGTGCGATTCCGGGAGGCGGCCTTGGCATTGAAAAACGCTTCGCCGCGCGTATCCATGACCTCGAAACGAGGCTGTTCGTCCACCGGAAGGTCCGCTGCGACGCGCATCGACACTATGGGGTCCCGCCCGGCAGGGTCAGCAATCACGCCGGAGTTTACTGCCGCATCACCACGGCGGATGGCCTGGATGTGATCCATCCCCTCCAGCACACGGCCAAACACGGTCGTATTGCGATCGAGATAACGCGGGGCGTGTCCGATCACGATGAAGAATTCCACATCTGCGCTGTCGGCATCATTGTCGCGGGCCATGGCCATCGTGCCCAGGCAATGCAGCATCCAGGTCTGATCACCGTCACGGCCAACCGCGAACCCATCCACATGCCCGACTTCCGGCGCATAGAGGTCGCGATCCTGCATCGCGGTGAAGGTTACGCTGTCAGCCGCCACAGCTAGCTCTGCGGCAAGCGCCGGGTATTGCGGCAGGACTTCGGAATTTTCCTCCTCGCCCCGGCCGCCCTGAACGACAAAGCCATCAATGACGCGATAGAATTCGCGACCATCGTAAAATCCGTCCCGCGCCGCCTGGCGCATGCGCGCAGCGTGATTGGGTGCAAACTGGTCAGCCAGCTCCACATAGACCACACCCGTGCGGGTCTCGATCACCAGGACATCCTCCGGGTCAACCGCACGCCAATCAGGGATATCCGTGAAATCCAGTCCGCCAATCACGCCGCCATCCATCGCAGGCGCATCACTGCAGCCTGCTCCACATTCCGGTTCATCCGGCGCCTGGCAAGCCGCGACACCCAGGGCCAGTGAGGCCAATAAAAAGCGCATGATCTCGTCCCCCGCTTGCCCTCCGACTCTATCCAGCGCGGCAACCGACGCAATCCCCTCGACCAGAGGACAAGCTGAACGCAGGATGAAGGCAAGGGTCTGACAGCGTTCAGCCTGGGTGTTAGATGGTGTGTCTCGAACTTCAGAGAGGGAATTGAGATGAGTCTCGTGCGTTTCTTGGTCGGCGGTCTTGCCCTGGTGGCAGCCCAGTCCACTCCAGCCTTGGCACAGGAAGTCGTGCTGTATGACGGCCAGAATTATCAAGGTCGCAGCCTTCGCCTGTCCAGCGATGCGCCCAATTTAAATGATCTCGGTTACAACGACCGCGCCAGCTCCATCCGAATCATTTCCGGCACCTGGGAATTCTGCAAACACGCGCGTTATCGCGGCGATTGTTTTGTCGCCAGCGCGGACCAGGCCAGCATCTATGGCCTGGATAACCGTATTTCATCGGCGCGCCTGATCAGCGCCGGGCGCGGGCACAGAGGCAGGCCTCGCGATCGTGATTCTGGCTGGGATGACCGGCGCGATGATCGCTGGGATGACCGCGGCGACCGTCGCCGGGATCGCCGGCGCGGCCGCTCCGAGATCACGCTGTATTCCGGCCCCAATTTTACCGGTCAGTCGATTACGCTCGGCAGCACCGCCGACAATCTGCACAATTACCGTTTCAATGACCGTGCACGCTCGATCCGCGTCGAAGGCCGTGGTGGTTGGGTCGTTTGCCAGCATGCCCATTTCGAAGGCGCCTGCATGCAGGTCAATGATGATATTGCCTATCTACAAGGCGGCATGGCCGGTGTGATCTCCTCGGCGCGTCCAGACAGCAATTCCAATCGCCGCGGCACGCGCCCTCGTGAAGGTGTCTGGCTGTATGATGGTAGAGAATTCGTTGGCCGCCGATTCGAAACGGTCAACGACGTCCCCAATATCAACGACCTCGGCTTCAATGACCTCGCGGACAGCATCGTGGTCGCGCGTGGTGAAACCTGGGAAATCTGCGAACATGCGCGCTATCGCGGTCGCTGTGAAATTGTCGACAGCGAAAGCATTTCCGACCTGGCGCGTTACGGCTTCCAGAACCGGATTTCCTCTCTGAGACGGGTGGACGGATACAGTCGCTGGTAAGGCGAGCTTCGTTCCGCAAGGGCGGCCCCGCGGGGTCTCCCTTTTCACTTACCCATTCTGTGCAGACCGCTCGTCCACAAACAGCCAGGTCTCGGCCTCCTGACGAGTTGCAAAGATACTGTATTCGCCCAGCGGCCGCTCATCAGACCGGTGGATAAAGTGCTCTATGGCCAGCTTGTTCAGCGGATCCGGGCAGACAAATACAGTCTGCTCAATACCGTCTTCTCCGAACAGGGCGGCACGGTCCCGGACAAGCCGGGCCTGCATCCTGTCCATCGCTTCGGCATCCATGTCGGAGACATCCACCCCTCGGCTGTAGACGATCATCAAATAGCGGCAGGCGCGCGCAACCTCGCCGATCTCGATCAAGGCCGCGAAATGATCTCTGAATTCCTCAGCTGTCTGCCGGCCGGGGAAATAGGTCCAGATCATCAAGGATCTGGATTCATCGATTTCAAGCCCGATTGCCATCTGCTGCCCCTACCGCTGCATGAATAAAAATATTCATACAAAAAGCGGAGGGCGCATGGAAGGCTTCGATGTCAGCTATTCTGCACCGCCAAAGCGTTCCGACCAGGCTTCGACATCGGTGTCCTCGATCTTCTTGAACAGGACTTCCGGAGGCTCGACAGCCTGGCCCAGCGGCAGCGCGGTCAGCATCTCGCGCACATCGCACGCGGGCCAGGTCCGCTCGTCGTCTGCCACGCCCAGCGCGTCGAGAATCGTCTTCGCCGCGTCGGGGATGATCGGCTGGGCGATTTTCGCCATCACCGTCATGTAGTTCAGCGCCGTACGCACGCCGATCGCCGCTGCGCTCGGATCCGCCTTGAACTTGGTCCACGGCTCGGCACGGGTCAGGTATTCATTGCCCAGCGCCCAGATCGCCCGGACCTCGCCGGCAGCCTTGCGGAACTCCATCGCCTCGAAATGGGTGGCAGCATCCTTCAGGCGCGCCTCCAGCTCCGAAGCCAGCCAGTCCTCGTCTGCCCCCCATTCACCGCCTTCCGGCACGACACCGTCAAAGCGGGACTTGTTGAAACGCAGGATACGATTGACGTAATTACCCAGCACATTGGCCAAGTCGGTATTGATCAGGCTCTGGAAATGTTCCCAGGTAAAGGCGCTGTCGGAGCCTTCCGGCGCGTTCGCCGTCAGATACCAGCGCCAGTAATCGCCCGGCAACAGGTCCAGCGCCTGGTCCATGAAGACACCGCGCTTTTCCGAGGTCGAGAACTTGCCGCCATACCAGGTCAGCCAGTTGAACGCCTTGAGCCTGTCCACCGTTTTCCACGGCTCTTCGGACCCGAGGATGGTGGCCGGGAAGGACACCGTGTGGAAGGCGACATTGTCCTTGCCCATGAACTGGACATAGGTGACGTCCTCGGCGCCCTTGTCGGTGCGCCACCAGCTTTCCCAGTCATTGCCGGTCTCATCGGCCCATTCCCGGGTCGCGCCGACATAGCCGATCGGAGCGTCGAACCAGACATAAAACACCTTGCTCTCGAAACCCTCGCGCGGCGTCCCGTCCTTGGCCACCGGCACACCCCATTTCAGATCGCGGGTGATGGACCGGTCGCGCAGGCCTTCATCCAGCCATTTATAGGCAATCGACTTGGCCAGGGAGGGCCAGCCATCCGAGGCATCGACCCAGGCACGGATCTTGTCCTCCATCTTGGTCTGCAACAGATGCAGGTGCGCCGTCTCGCGCACTTCGAGATTCTTCGAGCCTGAAATCTTGGAATACGGCTCCTTGAGATCGGTGGGCTCCAAAAGGCGGCCGCAATTATCACACTGGTCGCCACGCGCTCGCTCGAACCCACAATGCGGGCACGTGCCCTCAACGTAACGATCCGGCAGGAAACGGTCATCATCGATCGAGAAGACCTGGTGCTCGACGCGCTCCTCGATCAGGCCCTTGTCTTCCAGCACGGCGGCAAAATGCTGGGTCAGCTCGATATTGGGCGTGTTCGACGTGCGACCGAAATAGTCATAACTCAGCCCGTAACCCGCACCGGCCTGGCGCTGGATATCGTGCTGTTCATCACAATAGGTGCGCACATCCTTGTCCTCGGCCGCAGCGGCCAGCTCGGCCGGCGTACCGTGTTCATCGGTGGCGCAGATATAGAGCACATCATGCCCGGACAGGCGCTGGAAGCGCGCATAGACATCCGCCGGCAACATCGATCCGGCCAGATTGCCAAGGTGTTTCACACCGTTGATATACGGCAGGGCGCTGGTGATCAGGATACGGGCCATTTGCGGATCTTCTTCTCGGGCGAATATGTTTATGCTTACTCACCTGTGACGCGAGTCGCCACAAGGGACAGGACAGACCGGCACTCTTAGCCGTCTGCGCATGGGGAGGAAACATCTAATGCCACGCCTTTTCGGACTCAATATCGTTACGACCCTGGTCGCAGGCTTTGCACTGTGGATGCTCGGCTATCTCTGGTACGGCGTCATTTTCATGGAAAGCTGGACCGCCCTGCAGAACTTCACGTCCGAGCAGATTGCCTTTGGCGAGCAGAATATGGGGGCCCTGATGGGGCTGGGCTTCCTGATCGCACTGATTTCCTCGGGCTTTCTCGGCTTCGTACTGCGCAAGATCGGGGCAAGCGACATGGTCGACGCGATCAAGATGTCGCTGGTCCTGTGTTTCGGCTTTGTCGTGCTGACGCAGTTATATGACCCGGTCTATGCGATCTCGCCGATGGCCCTGTTCTATATCGACGCCAGCTATCAGGTGGTCGGCTTCCCGCTGATGGCGGCGATCCACACGCTGATGGCCCATGTGATGGTCAAGGACTGAGCCACAAAAACCGGCGCTGGCAGACGCGACGACAGCGCCAACCGCAGCAAATGCTTGTGCACAGGCGCGGAGACGACTATCAGTCCCCTCCGCGCCTATCAGCGCATCCAAGAGTGCCGGCTTAGCTCAGCTGGTAGAGCATCTGATTTGTAATCAGAGGGTCGGGGGTTCGAGTCCCTCAGCCGGCACCACCTGTTTCCCTGTTCCCGCTCCGCTCGACCCGAGCCCAGCATCACATTCAGTGTTGGGGTCGATGCTCACATGGAACGCGCTCAGGGCTGTGGGGTTGGAGTGTGGTCGGGCTGCCCGCGGCATTTGTTCCCTGTTCCCGCTCCGCTCGACCCGAGCCTGTGGCCGCTTTCGGCGTTGGGGTCGATGCTCACATGGAACGCTCTGAGGGCTGTGGGAGCGAGGATGACTGGATTGGCACGCTGGAAACCAAATCAGGCCGCAATCTGCACCCGAAACCACGCGGACGGCCACTCAATCAAGTGACAGATTGATCAGGAAAAATGCGTCTGTCCTGGTTTATTCGTGGAGTAATCGGTGCGTGTCCCCGTTTCTTCCCAATTTTCCCATTCGATAGGATCAGGCCTCCGCGATAAATTCTTGGATACTAAAGCTCAGTGTCTCATCGAAAATCGATACACAGTAGTGGTCCCAGAACTTTCCCGGATATAAAACTCGATAGAGCTGAAATCCAAGATCTGGAGCAAATACATAGAGCGCACGATCTTGCCCCAAGAACACCATGTAATCTTGATGCTGTACGTATGCCCCCACCAGAAAGTCGTCATCCAAGAAATTGAACTTTTGCCCCCGCCAACCAAAATCAGTTCGCAAGTCCGAGATATCAAGCCACGCTGCGTACGCCTCTGGCAAACCCGGAAAGGCGCGGACATTATCAACTATGTTGCATTTCCTAATGCCCTCGAAAGGCTTATAATACGGTGAGATCTCACTAGGAAAACCACCAACTGCACGCTGCAAGCGTCTATTGGTTCTATTTCCTTTTGAATGCAGCCTGCCATAGTAGCGGCTGCCGAAAATGTCGAATTGTGCGATCAAAATTTCCGGCTTATACGAAACAAATTGCACGCCAACATCGGGGTTAACGTATCGCTCTTCATCTTTTCTCTTGCAAACCACTATTGAGCAGTTTTGAGCGTTTGCCTTGATGCAATCATATGTAAGCGGGAAGCCTTGTTCCCATTCATAGAACACGTCAATAAACCGTGAGCTGGCATTCTCCCGCCAGTATTCTGGGAACAAACCGTTGTACTCGTCCATACACTCTGAAATGTCGGAGTATTGCGCGATATTTTCCAGCGACCTGTACATGTTCTACTCGTCTAACTCGTCCAAATAGGCTTCGATCTGGTGATTTCTCGCAGACCGGCTATCCATTGGGACCGTCGACCTGGGTCGAGGCGCTGGAGAGGAAATCCGCCATCCGGCTGCGGCCCGGCAAGCCCGGACGGCCAAGATTGAACGCGGAAGAGTAATCGGTACGTGTCCCCATTTTTCCCGCTTATTCCATGAGGTCGATCTGATACAGTTTCTCGGGAAGATCATAACGCACACGACATTGAAAAGGTTAAGAAAACCTGGTCTCGACGTCAACTCTCAGTTCTAATACCTCTGAGTAGTTGTAAAACGAGTATTGGACCATCGCGCCTACGAATTCGGTTTCGATGTAAAAACCCTCAAAACGTTGAGGCTCCTCCATCCTCTCCGAGAACCGGTTGAAGCATTCTGCGATGTCAGTGATCGACTCTGCGGGAAGACGCACAGTCGTTCGGCTTGCTTCTGTCAGATAGAACGGAGCCAAACGGTCCAGATGGGCTCGGTCAGAAACTGCCGAATCCACCGACACATCAACCTGAGCGGCCAACATCAGACCTACAAAGATCGTAAGAGGCAAAGGTTTCTCCATTGGCAGGGACTGAAAAACAGGGACACACACAGTTTATTCCCTGTCCAGTCACGGGCGTCCATGTGCGCGGGAGCGTAGCGGTGAAAAAGCCGGAATACACCCCCAGCATCGCCTGTCCAGCCAGGGCGCGCGCACAAGCCGGCTGGCGTACGGGCTGCGCGACAATTGTCTGCCCCCGCTTATCCCCCGAGTCCCCCTACTCCACCGCCACGTCCGCCTCATACCCCCACCACACGCTCGCCGGCCCGGCGACCGGCACAGCTCTATCGGCTAACCCGCGAAATCGAGGAAGACTTCGCCTTCCCCGGCCTCATCCACACCAAGCCTGCCCTGCTCTAGCCCCTGCCGGACCAGTTCACGGTGCGTGCACCGTTGGGGTGAACCGGTCCGGGTCGGCTTCCGCGGGGAAGGTCTAGCGACAACGCTGGCCGCGTCCGGCCGGGTCTGTGCGGTAATTGGTGGCCTGGGTGTCGCTGTCCGTGCAGCTGCCCCGGCTGCCGCCGCGACCGCGACCGGGCGCGTCACCCGGGTCCAGATCCGTCGTTCCGCCCTGTTGCTGGGTTGGCTGGGGCGCACGCGGCGCATTCGGGCCACGGCCATGGCCGGCCCGATCCGCCCAGCGCCCGCCATCGCGGTCCGTATAGCCTGTCCCGGGCTGGCCGGTCGTGGCGCAGCCCGTGACCAGGGCGCCAGCGCCCGTCAGGGCAACACCGCCGGTGACCTGTCCCAGGAAGGAGCGACGGGAGATATCTGTTTTCCGGGCCATGTCAGCCTCCTGTTACCGTCCAGCGAACACCGCGACCCGCACCGACATTGAAGCGCTGATAGGCTTCGCCCGTGCCGGACATCTGGCCATTGGGACCACCTGCACCGACATCCCAGCAACCGGAGGACACGGTGAAACGATAGGAGCGTCCCGGCGGGACGACGACGCCGGCCGGCAGCCGGTTGAGGCCATAACTCATCGCGCTGCAGCGCGAGATGAGGATCTGGGTGATGGCGATATTGGAGCGATTGACGACCTCGATCACACCGGTTGGTGTGCCCGGCTCGACCAGCGGACCGCCGGTCAGGGTCGCACAGGCGGTCATCGACCAGGCCAGCGCGCCAATAATCGCCGATCTAACTAGTGTGTTCATGTCTGCACTCTCCCTGTCTGGATGGCGGCACCTCACGGGAAGCAACCGCACGTTTTCCTCTGGATTTCGGCAAGTTAAGCCAGTCTAATCCCCCATAACCATCCCCTGTTCCGGGGACGTTCAAGCGCGCTCTAGCGCGCTAGCTTGGGGGTAAAGGGAATAATCATGACACCGGTGACCTCGCATATCGGCGATACGCCTTCGCCCATTTCCCCGAGCGCGCGTCTCGGCGGTGTGATGACGGTTCTGCTCAGCCTGACCGTGCTTGCCTTTTTTCTCGCCCTCGCGCCCTTTGACAGCGAACAGAGCTGGCGCTCCCCCTTTGCCTTGCCCGCCATTTTCTGGATCCCCATGACCACCGGTTTCGGCTCCTTCCTGATCGCGGGCTGGGTCTGGTCCCTGCGACCGGCCGATCTGGCCACCCGACTGTTCGCGCTGAGCGGTGTCGCCACGCTCGCATTCACTTTCGCGCCGGCCATTACCTATTCAACCCGACTGGAGCTGCCCGAGACGGTCTCCCTCGCACTGTCCCTGACCAACTCCATAGGTGCGTCCGCCTTTGGCATCGCCATGATCGCGCTCTGCCTTGTCTATCCGGCGCGATTGCCGGGGCTGAGGATCTGGATGACGCTGAATGTCGGTGTTTTCGGCCTGGCCACTCTCGGCGCCCTTCTGGAAATCCTGCCGCGCGCGTTCGGTGTGCATCTGATCACGTCGGTGGAGATGGTCTGCATTGTCATCGCAGTCGTCGGCCAGCTGCTGCATTCACGCCGGGACCCCACCCAGCGTGCCATCGCCTTGTGGCTCGGACTGGCCATCCTGTTTGGCGCGGGCGGTTTCATTGTCACCACGGCAGCGCCCTCCGTGTTCAACGGTGCGCCACTGATCCCGGCCGTCTATTCCTTCGGCTTCTTCCTGCTGATCTATATCGGCATCGCTGCGGGATTGCGCCGTTTCCGCCTGTTCGAGCTGGGAGAATGGGCCTATCGCGTCTTCTTCTATGTGGTGGGCAGCGCCCTGCTGGTGCTGGTCGACATCACCCTGGTCATCCTGCTGCCCATCGGTCCGGGCATGGCCTTTGGTGCGGCGCTGATCATCGTGGCGCTGGTCTATCTGCCCTTGCGCGACGTGTTTGCCCGCATGCTGTTGCCACGACCCGACCTGTCCGATGACCAGGTCTTCCAGTCCATCGTCGATGTCGCCCTGGAACCGGACACCGTCCGCCGGACCCGGCTCTGGCAGGGCCTGATGCAACGCCTGTTCAAACCCATCGAGGTGGAGGCCTGCAGTTTCAGCGGCACCGAAGCGGTCACCGGCATTGATGGCGTTGAGCTCTACATACCCGCGATCAGCCAGTTGCCCGCCATTCGCTTGCGTTACCCCTGGAACGGGCGCGGCCTGTTCGGTCCGCCTCACCAGCGCACCGCTGCCCGCCTGGCGCAATTGCTGAGCCATGTGGAGGCGGGCCGCCAGGCTTATGACCGCGGCGTGGCGTCCGAGCGCCAGCGCATCGCCCGCGACATGCACGACAATATCGGTGCGCAATTGCTCAGCGCCCTGCACAGTTCCGACCAGGGCCGCAAGGACATGATGATCCGCGAATCCCTGTCTGACCTGCGCGACATCATCAATGACAATTCCGCCTCCGATCTCTCGCTTGAAGAAGTGCTGTCCGATCTGCGGGCGGAGACGGCGGAACGCTGTGCAGCTCAGGATCTCGAGCTGGGCTGGACGCTGTCCGGCACGGACAATATCGCCCTTGCCCCGGCCGCATCTCACGCACTTCGCTCGGTGATCCGGGAGATTGTGTCCAATACGATCAAACACGCCGCTGCGAGCATGCTGGACATCTCGATCGCCACTGCGAGCGACCGCCTCGAGTTCACCTGCCGCGACAATGGACAGGGGTTTGATCCGGCGACGATCACCCCGGGCAACGGGCTGGACAACCTGGAAAACCGCATTTCCGCCCTGGGCGGCGAACTGACGACTACGCCCTCCACAGACGGCGTTGAAACCCGTGGCAGCTTTCCCCTTCAAACACCGGAGCAGACATCATGACCCGCGTTCTTGTTGTTGAAGACGTCAAGGAAACCCGGCTCTGGCTGAGCGATATCGCCGGCCGGGCCTTCTCTGAGCCGCAGATCACCGAGGCCGGCTCCATGCGCGCAGGGCTCGCTGCTGTGAACAGTAAGGATTTCGACCTGGCGCTGATCGATCTCGGCCTGCCGGACGGGTCGGGGCTGGAGGTTCTGCGCAATCTGAAACTGGTGTGCTCGGAGGCGATCTGCATCGTCACCACGGTGATGGGTGATGACGCCCACATCGTCGCCGCCCTGTCCGCAGGTGCGGATGGCTACCTCCTCAAGGACACGCCGGAGGATCTGTTTGAACGGCAGCTGAAACAGCTCGCAGATGGCACGCCAGCGCTCTCGCCCTCGATTGCGCGGCGCATCATGGAACATTTCCGTTTCACCGGCCCGGCCGCCAGCCCGGAAGACGAGCTGTCACCGCGTGAGCGAGAGGTACTGGGCCTGATCGGGCGCGGATTGAGAAATGCCGATGTTGCGAAGGACCTGGAACTGGCAGAGAGCACGGTCGCGAGCCATATCAAGTCGATCTATCGCAAGCTGGGCATATCCTCCCGCGCGGAAGCGGCGTGGCATGCGGCCCGGATGGGGCTTTCAACCACGCCGTGACTTTCACTGCGCTAACGGCGCAGTCGCACACCCAGGCTGAACGCCCGTTCCTCGCCGGGGAAATAGCGCTCTGACCCAAAGGCGAAATCCGCACGTTCGGCATAACGCGTATCGAACAGGTTTCGCACGGCCGCAAACACCTCGACGCCCTCGGCCAGATCCGCCTGTGCCCGCAGATTGACCAGGTCATGGCCCTCATAAACATGCGTATTGGCGGCGTTCATTGCGTATTCGCCGACATGACGCCATTCCAGCTGTGTGGCCACACGCTCGCTGACCTGCCAGTTCAGCCCGGCGGTCCACATCCATTCCGGCGCAGTGTCGATCAGGTCACCGGCGCGGATCGCCTCGCTGGCATTGCCCACAGGCCGGTCGAAATCATATTCATGCCGCGCCCAACTGCCTGCCAGTTGCGCAGAGACGCGCTCGCCCAGCGGCAGGAAAAGCGCCAGTTCCACGCCATGATGTGCCGTCTTGCCATCAGTCACATTGATGCCGTCGGCATCGCGGAAAAACACATTGCGTTTCTGCATGAGAAAGCCGGTGAGATCGACATATCCGCCACCGGCCAGATCCCGGCGATATCCCGCTTCCAGACTGTCCAGCGTCTCCGGCTCGATCGCGTCAATCACCTGGCCCGCCTGCAGCCGGTAGAGCTCGGCTGTTTGCGGAGCCCGGGCCCCGCGCGCCAGACGCGCGGAAAACTGATGATCACCCTCGCTCCAGATCGCTCCGATACTCGGTGTCAGCACGTCGAAACTGTCCTCGCGGTCCGCAAGACGCTGGAACCGCCCGGTCACGCCAGTGGCGGTTTGATTGTCATAGTCGAACCGGGTCGCCTCCCAGCGCAGGCCGGCAAACACGGCAAGCTGCTCAGACAGCGTCCAGCGGCGCTGGGCATAAAGCGCCAGCACATCGGCATCGACCTCATAGTCATAATGCGTGCCCTGGACGAAAGAGAAAATGGTCGGCCGTTCCTGCACCTCGCTCAGCGCCCCCGCCGTGCGCTCGACATCAAGACCAAGCGTCAGTCGTCCGCCCGCCGCATCATCACGGCTCAGCGAGGCCTGCAGGCCCAGACTGTCATGCCCGCTCTCTTCCAGCGCTTCAGAAGGCACGAAATGCATCAGGAAATCCATGCGGTTGGCGCGCAGGTACGGCGTCAGTCTCCAGGACCAGTCAGCGTCCAGATCGCCGGTCAGGAAGAGTGCCGAGCGCACCGCCCAGGCATCACGATAGGCCTCCGGATCGGCATTGCTGCGTGCGAGCGCCAGATCCTCATACGCCAGTGGTCCGCGGACAAAACCCGCTGTTTCCTGGTTGAGCGATACCGCCGCCGTACGCCAGGACCAGCTCACCTCGCCCCATTGCCCGTCAAACCGAGCGAAACCTTCAACCCGATCAAGCCCGGCATCATCGCGCCAGCCATCCTCGTGCTGGCCCGCGAGCCCGATCACGGCATTCTCACCCCATCCGGAAACAAGACGGCCGCGATAGCGGCCGAACGAGCCAAGTTCGACCTCCAACTCACCGCGCTCTCCCGTCCGCGGGGTCAGCGTATTGACCAGGCCATGCAGCGCGTTCGACCCGTAAAGCGCTGGTCCCGGACCGCGAACAAGTTCAACGCCACCGGCCAGCTGGTTCAGGTTCTCGAACAACCCGTTCACATTGCCAAATCCCGCTGCCCGCAAGGCGATACCATCCTCCAGATAGAGGAAAGATCCAGCGCCTGCTCCACCCGTCAGAACCGGCGAGCGGATCGCGGTGAGATGTTCCGCGCCATTGCCGCGATGCAGGTTGACGCCCGGCAGCTGATTGATGATCTCGGCCACATGCTGGGCCCCGGTGAGTGCCAGCTGATCGCTATCAATGCGGCTGATCGCGAGACTGGTCCGCTCCTCGCCCGCACGATCGCCGGTGACGTAGATGATCTCGGAACCGGACTCGGCCGGTACAGCCTGGATGGCCAATGCCAGAAGGGAAATCACGCTTTTACTCCTGCCCTCTTGTTCGGGGCAGACTTAGGCCATTCACCGCCGGACGCAAGCCGCCTGCATGCGAGAACGCGGAAAAGTGTTGTCCGGGCCTGTTGCGCACACGGATCCATCAAACAGCACGGGGAACGGCCTGCATCGAGCTACTGAAAGCGCGCTTGCCGCCGATGAGTGAGCACGGAAGAATATTGCATCAATGGAGCCCGCCCGTGATCAGATACCCAGCGTCCCTCGCCCCCGGCAGGCGCATCGCCCTTACCGCCTTTTCAGACGGTGTTCGCGAGAGCGCCCATGCGCGTCTCGACCTGGTGATCCGGCAATTGAAACAGCGCGGCTTCGAGATCGTGGAAGGCGCCTGCCTGCGCGCGAGTGCGGGCCATGTCAGCGCCCCGGCCCGCGAACGTGCGGCCGAGTTCATGCGTTTTGCGCTGGATGACACCATCGCCGCCATCGCGCCGCCCTGGGGCGGGGAGCTGGCGATGGAATTGCTGCCGCTGCTGGACTATGACGCGCTTGTCAGAGCCCGACCGAAATGGGTGTTCGGCTTTTCCGATGTCAGCACGCTCACGGCCAAACTGACGGCGCGGTGCGGCTGGGCGACGGTGCACAGCGCCAATCTGATGGATCTCGTGGACAGCCAGACAGACTCGCTGACCGCACGTACGCTGGACTGGCTCGCCCTGCCCGCCGGAGCCCGGTTCACACAGGACGCATCCAGCCATTTCCAGAAGGGTTTCCCGGCCATCGAGACGGATCCGCATGCCGCGCTGGAACCGACCCATGCCACACGCTGGCAATACCTGCCGACCGCCGCGTCTAGTGACAATGGCAAGATCAGCATCGAGGGGCGCCTTCTGGGCGGATGCCTGGACACGCTGGCTCATCTCCTCGGACAGGACGGCATCGACCCGGCGGGCTTTGCCCGAACGCATGGCGATCTGCCCTGCCTTTTCTATCTGGAAAATGTCGAGCTCACCCCGACCCAGCTGGCCCGCACGCTGATGGCGTTGAAACATCGCGGTGTGTTTACGGATATCGCCGGCCTTCTGATGGGCCGCAATGCCGGCCCGGCGAAGGATCATGCCGGTTTCACAGATCGTGACGCCCTGAAAACCGCCCTTGCCGACGCACCCTTCCCGGTGCTCTTCGATCTGGATATCGGTCACCGCCCGCCCAACCTGACGCTGATCAATGGCGCGCGGGCCCGGGTGTGGCTGGACGGGGAAACAGGGGGTGTGGAACAGGTGCTGGACTAACACTCCACGATCACACCCGGTCTGTCAGAATAATGGTACCGCCTCCCCGGTTCGAACGGGGGACCTCTAGATCCACAAGCTAAGACGCACCCCTGGATAATCGTTTACTTTCAATGTCTTACAAAACATCGACGTGAAAAAGTATCCTATGAGTACTTTACCTTTGTTATCGACGTTCACACTGTTGTCTTGCATGACGCACAAACCTAACGACTGATAACTTCTATATACCTCACTATGTCATTCACGGAAAATGTCATTGGCGCTGACGAATCGCGCACGGGAGCTCGGTTCCAATATTTCTCGCGGTGGTATCCAGGAATGGCAGAACTTTCTGAATCCCCTAGTCGCCTCACACCTGACATCTGTTTGTAACTTAGCGTCATCCTTGACCCTGAAACCAGTTTAGGGCGTAACTAGCCGATCAGTGGGCCTTCCCGACATCGCTTACACTGCCCGACGAAGCAAATTGATCAGAACGAAACATGGCGGTCGACGAAGAAGAAATCCGGGAATGGCTGTTCGAATTGTTCATCAAACGGGCCCATTTGGACAGTTTCGAGCAACCACTGTTCGAGCTTGCTACGGTCTGTGAGACGAGGGAAGAGTTCGGCGTTCTGAAGCACACCGCTGATCAACTCGTAGCGCTCTCGAATGACCAGTACGTACGATGTCGAAACCGTTTGGCAGCAGTCATAAGAGAGTCGATTGTCGGCGACGAAAAGGTAGCGATTGTCGCGATGGCTTGGGGGGAAAAACCCGACAGCTCTCAGCGCCTAGCCCAAAGCCTAAAAGTTGTTTTCAGGAGCAACAAGAACGTTAGTTTTTTTCAATAGTGTTCCCGAATTCTCCAAAAAGCAGCGGATGCTGGAGTTTGATCGCTACATTTTGATCGACGAGTTTTCTGGAACCGGGCAGACCATAATCAAACGAGTGGAATGGCTCGCGCAAAGAGCGAAAGAAATGCAAGCGAAAGCCGTCGCCCAAGTTTGCGTCATGTTCGGCATGAGGGCAGCCGCCGCCAAACTCAAAGCGGAATCGGTTGACTGTCAATTTGTGATAACGCTGCCTGCCGGTTTGAGTGATCATTTCTCGGGCGAAGAGTTGGAAAAAAAGACCAACGCGATGATAAGGCTTGAGCAGGAGCTTGCACCAACTTTCATGGATAAACCAATGCCAAGTTTTGGTCACGGCAAGGCGGAGGCATTGTTCTTCATTGTGCACGAAAACGCCCCGAATTCGAATTTTCCGATTTATTGGTGGCCGCTGGATTCTAACGGCAACGACCGCGACACAGTAATGCATAGAGACGAACCATGAGAAAAATTGCACTCAGCCGGGTCGATCGTGAGCTATTACTCCTAGTATTCCGAACCAAAGACGGAACAACCGTCGGCGACATTATCTCAAAAATCGGGATCTCGATAAGTGTTGCTGCCGCCTCCTTCCGCACGCTTCGCAAAGCGGGATTCGTGCACCAACGCGGTAGCCTCATACTTTTATCGTCTCGCGGACACTCTTGGCTAATTCAGAATCAAGCTGTTTTTGGGTTCTCTGGCGCCAAGAAGTGGCGAGAAGTGCCAGAAGAGTTTACCGCCGATAGAATCAAACCGTTCGAGCCCTATGCACCTCGGCTATCCAAGTTAGACCAGACACATTTCAAGCTTGGAGGTCGAAACCGTGGATGATAAACTAAACCTAGAGTGGCCGTCGTTAGCGCAAAGAAGTGTAGTCGCTTCTGCAATTAAGGCCCACGAAAGCCTCGCGGCAACTCGATTTTTTGAGTTTCTCAAAAAATGCGAGTTGCCGAAGCCTTCTCTTCCGAGAGGCAGACGACTGTCTCTCAGAAATCTCCGATTTCATTCGAAATCGGAGATTCTGAGTGTCCGTCGTCTAAGCGATGCAAGCATCGTTATGATCAGGTAGCGGTGGCCACTCACATGTCCAGGAACAACCTCAACAGTTGGGTTCGTTATTTCGACGATATCGGTCTTCAACCTGCATTGAACGCCGCTTACCTCGAATATGTATCCGCCTGCCTTGCGAGCGGAATTCCCCCGATTTTCGAAGGGGCCCATCTGGCCAAGCTAGTCGGTCGACACGAAGGCGACCTTATGTCGATGGTCTTCGCGACGCCGGATTTCTACCGCGAGTTCAGGATCAAAAAGCGCACCGGGGGTTTCCGCTCTATCAGTGCGCCATACCCCTCTCTCCTTGAAGTCCAGCGTTGGATTAAGGAAAACGTTCTCTCGAAACACAAATTCCCAAATTGCGTCGTCGGATATCGTTCCAAACGGTCAATAATCGACAACGCTCGGATACATTGCAATCGCGAGACGATGCTGAAGATCGACCTCGAAGATTTTTTTCCAAGCATCGATTTTCGCCGCGTAGCAGCCGTCTTTAATGCGATGGGTTACCCGACGAACGTGGCGTTCTTTCTTAGTAGACTGTGCACGTTACACGAAAAGTTGCCTCAAGGCGGCGCTACCAGCCCCACCCTCAGCAATATCATATGCAAGCAGCTCGACGCACGCCTCTACGGACTTTGTGGAAGTAACCGTCTTCGGTACACCCGCTATGCCGACGACATAGTGATATCGGGGAAGACGATTTCCAAAGGGCTTATTCGCCTCGTTCATGAAATCGTTGCCGAAGAAGGATTCCGAGTAAACAACCGAAAAACACGAATTCTTGGTCCAGGTGATCGAAAAATCGTAACCGGTCTCGATATCTCATCAGGACGGCCAAGAGTGACTAGACAATTCCGTCGAGATCTTCAGAAGGACGTTTACTTCGTATGGAAAGATGGTCTCACCGCCCACATGGCTCGCAGGAAATTGTTCGAACCAAACTATATTGACCAACTCACCGGGCGACTTGCGTTTTGGAAGAGTGTCGAACCTCAGTGCCGACAAATGCTGATCACCGAGGAACGGGTCGCGGAGCTGATCAGAAGATATAGAACTCATTCTATGCCGGAGCGCCCAACAGTTGAGTTAGCGCCCTAACACCTTCGACCGAACTCCCTTCCTCTTGGAATCTGCCCCCCTCCGAATGGCACCGGCAGCTACTGTTGAACAACCCCGTCGGGCTCGCGCTGTCAATGAGATGTAAGGTCAGTTTCACGCATTGGTCAGTCAAATCAAACATTGTGAACTGACCTGACGCGCCTTCAAATACAATGACAGTCGACCGCGTCATGCGATTCTTGGCAATATTTCGCTGAAAAAAGTATCCTGAAAGTATCCTGAGCCACCCTCTGGGGTGCTTTTCCATGCCTCCCCATGCCCCAAATGTCATTGTGTGTCACGTCATCGACACTGACAATTCGCCAATAAGCTACTGATTTTAAAGGGAGAAAAAATGGTACCGCCTCCCCGGTTCGAACGGGGGACCTCTAGATCCACAATCTAGCGCTCTAACCAACTGAGCTAAGGCGGCACGCTGTACTCACGGGAATGCTTTGCCGTGAGGCGCGGGAAACTAGCCTTCCCGCCCCCCTCTGGCAACACCCCAGTCAGGCGATTTGCACATGCTTGTGCAGGTGCCTGGAAACAGGGGTCTAGGTATAGCCACGCGCGGTCATATGGGAGCGCATGGCGGCGATGCGGTTCTCGTCGGACGGGTGGGTCGACATGAATTCCGCGGTACTGCCCCGGTGCAGAGTCGACATGGCGACCCAGAAGTCGATGGCCTGGCGCGGATCATAGGATGAGCGGGCCATGTAATCGACGCCGAGACGGTCGGCCTCGTATTCGTGCTGGCGGCTATAGGGCAGGATCACGCCCAGCGTGACACCCATGCCGAGCGCGGCGCCGATATCATCGGAATACTCGACCGTATTCTGGTTGGCCCCGAGGGCCGAGGTCAGCAGCGATACGCCAACCTGGGCGGCGATCTGCTGGCTGGCACGCTCGGCAGAGTGGCGGCCGGCGACATGGCCAACCTCGTGGCCCATCACGGTGGCGAGATGATCATCGGTCTCCATCAGGTCGAGAATACCCTTGTAGAAACCGACCTTGCCATTGGGCAGGACCCAGGCATTAACCGTATCGCTGTCGAACACGACAAATTCCCAGTCCAGATGACCCTGGCCAGACGCATCGACGACACGCTGGCCAACACGGTTGAGACGGCGGGTATATCCCGGATCGCGCAGCACACGTTCACGGCCAAGACTATCACGCCAGGCCTGGTCAGAGAGCTGGGCCAGCTGGCCGTCGGAGACCAGCATCAGCTGGGAGCGACCCAGCGACGCATTATCCGCGCAACCGGATACAAATGGCACGATGGAGCCGGCGGCGAGGCCCATAATGACTTCGCGACGCTGCATCAGGCTCATTTTATTGGATGACGACATGCACCTTCCCCCTTCGATTGTGCGGCTGCCTCTGGTCGATTAACTTAAACATGTCCTCACCGTTCGCCAAGAAACGGTCACGTGACAGCGTTAGTTTTCGTGCTCGCCATACGGGAATCCCAATCATGTCTCGCATTATTCGTTATGCCCTCCTCGGTCTTGTCGGCCTGGTCATCATCGCGCTGGCCCTGCCATTCCTGATTCCCGTGAACTCCTATCGCGAGCGAATTGCCGAGGAAGCCTCCCGCACCCTGCACCGGGATGTGGTCCTGGCCGGCGATCTGAGCCTTCAGATCCTGCCCAGCCTGCAAATCACTGCGCGCGATGTGAGCCTGGCCAATGCGGACGGGTTCGGCGAGACACCGATGGCGGAAATGGCGGAAATGCGCGTGGGCGTGAAACTCATCCCGCTCCTGTCCTCCGACGTACAGATCACCGAATTTGTGTTGATCGACCCGGTGATCCGGCTGCAGCAGAACCGCTCCGGCAATAACTGGACCTTCCGTTCGCCCGACGCGCCGACGACGGAGATGGCGAGTTCCGGCGAGGGTTTTGTGCGCCGCCCGGGCGCCCTGCCCTTCGAAGCGTCTTTTGGCGATGTGCGCATCGAGAATGCCAGCATCCATTTCGAGGACGGCCAGCAACAACGCGACATTACCGGCCTTACCCTGCAAGTGTCCCTGCCCTCACTGGACGAGGAAGCCGCGATTTCCGGTCAGCTGACAGCCGATGGCGAACGGCTGAGCTTTGACGGCGCCGTGGGCTCGATCCGCGGCGTGTTCGAGGGCGCGGAAACACAAGTCACCATGGAATTCGGCGGCAATCTGGTCTCGGCCAGTTTTGATGGCCGCCTGGCGGCGTCGGAAGCGTTTGAGCTGGATGGCGAGATCGACGCCAACATCCCGTCCCTGCGTAACCTGGCTACCTTTGCCGGCGCGGAATTGCCACCGGGTGATCGCCTGCAGGCGTTCGCGGCGCAGGGGTCAATCGATGTTGCGCCGGGCAATGTCCGCCTCGTCGCGTCCAATATCCGTTTCGACGACATCAGCGGCTCCGGGCGCCTGAACATCGCCACCTCCGGCGCGCGCCCGAACATCACCGGTGCGCTGGACCTGCCCAATCTGGATGTGACACCCTATCTGCCCGAACAGACCTCCGGCAGTGACGCCGAGAATTCCAATGCCGGTATCCCGCCCTGGAGCGAGGACGAGATCGATCTGGCCGGGCTCAACCTGGTGGATGCCGACCTGGATCTGAATGTCGGCCTGTTCGAATATGGCGATATAGATATCGAGAATGTCCGCCTCGACGTGACCCTGGATCGTGGCCGCATGGTCGCCAATCTCTCGGATTTCCAGCTTTATGACGGTACGGGTTCCGTCCGGGTCGTGGCCAATAATCGCACCGCGACACCGTCCTACAGCGTCAACGCCCAGCTCTCCGACCTCAACGCCCTGCCCTTCCTGCAGGCGGCGGCCGGGTTTGAACGCCTGACAGGAACAGGCGGCATCGCGCTGGACCTGCAAGCCTCCGGTGCCAGCCAGGCGGCGATCATGCGCTCGCTGGCCGGTAACGGGAATTTCGGCTTCGAGGATGGCGCGATTGTCGGCATCAACCTGGCCGAGACGATCCGCAATGTGAACAGCTTCTTTGGCGCCCAATCCTCTCCGCAGGAGGCGGAAACCAGCAGTGATGACAGCGAACAGGTCGAGGCTGGGGATCAGACCCAGACCGACTTTTCCTCGCTCTCGGGCAGTTTCACGATCAATGGCGGCCGCGCTGACAATACCGACTTCGCCATGCTCAGCCCGCTGCTGCGTGTGGGGGGCTCCGGCTTTGTCGATCTGCCCTCGCAATCGCTGGATTATCGCATGCGCCCGCGCCTTGTCGCCTCGATCGAAGGCCAGGGCGGCGCGGCTGACCTGCGCGGTGTCGAGATCCCGGTGCGTATTCGCGGCGGTTTCAACGATATCAGCATCGGTGTCGACACCTCCGCTGTGGGCCAGGCGCTGATCTCCGGCGCGCTCAGCAGCGCTCTGGGCGGCAATAGCGACGCGACCCGCCCGGAAGATGTGTTGCGCGACAGCCTGCTTGACGCCATCGGCCTGGGCGGCAATGACGCCCAACAACAAGATGGCGAAGAAGAACAGCCGGAGGCCGATCCCGCCCAGCAATTGCTCCAGGGCCTGTTCAACCGGGGGCGCCGTGACGAGGACGAGAGCGGCGACGACAATAACTGAGGCGAATTGGCGCAAGTCACAGCAAGCGACTTGGGTCCGGGCAGATTCGGCGCTATAACTAGTTTCACTTGAAACTAGTTAGGCGGAGACGTCCCATGCCTGTCCACGATCCCGTTGTTGCCGAACAAACACCGGCAGAAGACATGACGATCGACCAGAAATGGGAACGTTATTCCACGGAAGAACACGCGATCTGGACGACGCTCTACAAGCGCCAGATGGAAGTGCTCAAGGGCCGTGCCGCGGACGAGCACTTCAGTGGGCTGGAACTGCTGAACCTCAATGAGGGTGGCATTCCCGATTTCCGCCGCGTCAACGAGAAGCTGGAAAAACTCACCGGCTGGACGGTCGTCACCGTGCCGGGCCTCATTGGCGAGAAGGAGTTCTACGACCATCTCGCCAATCGCCGCTTTGTCTCCGGCCGTTTCATTCGCGATGGCGACAAGCTGGACTATCTGCCCGAGCCGGACATTTTCCACGATGTCTTCGGACACGTGCCGCTGCTAACCCAACCAGTCTTTGCCGACTATATGCAGGCCTATGGCAAGGGCGGGCTGCGTTCGCTGGAGTTCAACACCATCACCAATATGGCGCGCCTTTACTGGTACACCGTCGAATTCGGCCTCATCAACACGCCGGAAGGTCGCCGCATATATGGCGCTGGCATCGTCTCGTCCAAGGCCGAGTCGATCTTCAGCCTGGAAGCCAAGTCGCCGAACCGCATGCATTTCGACCTGGAGCGCGTCATGCGCACCGATTACCGGTATGATGACTTCCAGCAGACCTATTTCGTCATCGACAGCTATGACGAGCTGATGGAAGCCACCTACCAGGACTTCGCCCCGCTCTATGAACGCCTGCCCGACCTCTCGGAATACAAGCCGTCAGACGTGGCAGAGGGCGACAAGGTCTATTCCCGAGGCTCCCAGGAGTACGCCATGAATGGCGGCCTGGTCGGTCACGCCGAAGCGGTCTGAGACCGCACCGGCATCTGCCCTACTCCCTCCGCCTTTCCACAAGCGAATACTGGCCTGGCTGCCAGGTTTCTCCGTCGTCATAGGAGAGCTCGGAGCGCATGCTCCAACCGAGCGCGGTGATGTCGGAATAGGTCTCGCGATTGAGGAATTCCTGGCCCTGGCGGTTGGTCCCCTTGAGGGTGACCACCATGTTTGCGCCGTCACGCGCCGAGGTCGTCCTGCGCGCCTGGCCACCATTCATCGTATAGACGTTATAACCCTGCCAGCCACCGTCGACAGCGTTGTAGTAACGCAGCTCGATGCCCTTGGTGTAGGGGCCGCGCCATTCCTGGACCAGCGCGACACCATCGGCCAGCCAGCTGTTCTGCCACTCGGCCTGATAGACATTGCCATTGGCCAGAGTGACCTCGACATCCCACTCACCAATGACAAATTCGAACTGGTCGCGGACCTCCTGCGGGAGAACGAAGCTGTTATTGCTCTGGGCCAGGGCACCGGTGTGAAGTGCGCTGGAAACAAGGCATGCCGCCAAGGCCCACTGGCCGAGTCGTTTCTGAGGAGACATGATTTCCTACCTTTCCCCGAACAACAGGGAAGATAGACAAGCCGATCGTCAGAAAGCGAGTTAAATAAAGCTCAGAATTGGAAAACTCTGGTCAGAACACCAGAATAGACAGCTTGCCATCCGGATCGGATTTGAGGCTCACACCGGCCAACCCCTCCACCGCACCAACCAGCTTGTCGCGCGTTACCGGCTTGACGATGTAAAAGAGAGCGCCGAGATCGCGGCAACGTAGCTCCATTTCCGGGTTCCTCGTGCCGGAATAGACACCAACCGCACCGCCATTGAGATAGGGCTGGCAGGCCTCGATCAGGCGCAGCGCCGCATCATCGGCCAGGCTGAGATCGGTGAGCAGAAGGACCGGATTGTTACTACGCTCCTGGAGGTGTTCCAGCGCGAGGTCAGCCTTGGTGAAGGCCGAGAATTCAAACAATACGCCAGCGTCCTTCAAATCCTCGTGGAAAAGAAGGTGTTCATCCGGATCATCGTCGACCAGTACAATATCGACTGAAATTCCCAAGTCCTCGCAGCCCCAAAACTTCGTGCGGCGAAGACTATGACGCGATTCGTGCGACTTCAATCTCAAACAAGGAGGGGATCAGGAGCGCTGGAAGTCGTAAAAATCCGAACCCAGTTCAAGAATAGAGGTCAGCTCGTCTAGCGCCCGCTGGCTTTCGCCAAGCAATTGCGGATCTGCAAGGTCTGCAGGTGCCAACCGGTCCCGGTAATGTCGCTCGGCCCAGTCGACCAGTCGGTCATAAAGATCGTCCGTCAACCAGACCGCTGGATTGACGGCTTGTCGCTCAGCCTCGTTCAACACGACACGCAACCGCAAGCACGCAGGTCCACCGCCATTGCGCATGGACTCGCGAACGCCGGCAAATTGCACGGCACCAATGGCCGAATTGCCCGCGACGAGGCGCTCGCAATAGGCTGCGGTCGCCTTGTTTTCACGTGTCTCCTCCGGCGCGAGCAAGACCAGACGCTCCTCTCCTGGCACCTGCAGCAATTGGGAATTGAACAGGTAGGAAGAAACCGCGTCCTCCAGCGAAACTTCGTCTGCGGGTACCTCGATCAGGTCAAGATCAAAACGCCCCCGCGCGGCGCGCTGGAGATCCTCTTCCAATTGCCGGCGGTCCTCGAAGGCCTGCTCATGGAAAAACAGCGTGTTGAGCGTCCCGACGCAAACGACATCATTGTGGAAAGCGCCTGCATCGATGGCTTCACGGGATTGTTGCGCCAACACGGTACGGCGACCGTCCAGACCATGTCCGCGCCGGATCGCCTCGCAGGCCTGGCGCGTCTGGCGCGCGGGAAACTTGCCGTCATCGGCGACGAGGCCGTCGCGGCCCCAGACAAGCAATTCCACACCGGGCTCACCATGATTGCGCGCAAGACGCACATGATTGGCGGCGCCCTCGTCAGCGAACAGGGCGTGACCGGGCAACGGGACATGGACCTTGAAACGTTCGCGGTCGGAGAAAACCCGCTCCAGCGCACTCTGGGTCTGAGGGCCCTCGATCGCGCGGTGCGCTGTGGTGTGCAGATTGGCCGGCGTGAAATGCACCCGGCCGTCGCCGGTGTCGGCGGACGGCGAGACCGTCGCCGCATTGGCAGCCCACATCGAGGAAGCCGAGGACAGTATCTTCAGATAGTAAGGCTCTTCCCAGGTCACCTTGGCGAGAATTTCGCTGTCCCGACCGCCATAGCCAATCGCCCTGAGGGCGGGGATGAAGGGCCGTTCCTGGGGCGGCAAGACCCCTTGAGGAATGCCCAGGCGCGCCAGTTCGCGCATTTTCGCCAGGCCTTCCAGCACGGCGTTTCTGGGCGAGGACACACTGCCCTCATTGCGCGCACTGGCCAAATTGCCCGGCGAGAGCCCCCCATAATTATGGGTGGGCCCTACCAGACCATCAAAATTGGCTTCCAGCGCGTCGCTCACGATTAGTCGATCCCCTTGATCGCCATGCGCTCCGGTTCGCGCGCAGCCTGTGTGGCGACCGGGTAGGCACAATAGTCAGCAGCGTAGTAAGCGCTCGGACGCAGATTGCCCGACTGGCCTGGCCCGCCGAACGGCATGTTCGAAGCCGCACCACAGGTCGGACGGTTCCAGTTGACGATGCCGGCACGGCTCTCGACCCAGAAACGCTCCCAAAGGCTCTCATCATCGGAGACAAGGCCAGAGGACAGGCCATAGGCCGTGTCATTGGCCGCAGCGATGGCGTCATCAAAACTGGAGACGCGAATGACCTGGATGACGGGACCAAAGATCTCCTCGTCCTCCACCTGCACTCCCGTGACATCGATAATGCCCGGGCGGATAAAGGCCTCACCGAGATCCATCGGCTCAGCTGCGCGGATCGCGGTGGCACCGGCTTCCAGCAGCGCGTCCTGCGCCTTGAGCACATTGCGAGCGGCCTGGGCGGACACGAGCGGGCCGATGAAGGGCTGGTCCGCGTCATCCCACTTGCCGATCGTCAGGCGACCGGCAAAGTCGGCGATATGATCAACCACGGCCTGACCGAACTCATTGTCCGGAATGATCAGGCGACGGGCGCAGGAACAGCGTTGCCCAGCGGTGATGTAGGAAGAATTGACGGCGATGCGCGCCGCAGCTTCCGCATCCTTGGCACCCCAGACAACAAGCGGGTTATTGCCGCCCATTTCCAGTGCCAGCTGGACACCGGTGCGACCGGCAAATTTCTCGTGGATGAACTTGCCCGTACCCCAGGAGCCGGTGAACAGGACACCATCAAGCTCGGCATTGTCCAGCGAGGCTGCACCGGTTTCACGTGCGCCCTGGACCAGGTTGAGAACGCCAGCCGGCAAACCGGCAGCTTCCCAGGCCTTGACCATGAATTCTCCGACAGCCGGCGTGACCTCGGATGGTTTGAAGACGATCGTATTGCCAGCCAGCAAAGCCGGGATGATATGACCATTGGGCAGGTGCCCCGGGAAGTTGTACGGCCCGAGCACGAACATCACGCCCAGCGGCTTGTGCGCCATTGCGGCATATCCAAACGCCGTGTCGTTGGAAAACTCGCCTGTACGTTCCTTGTAGGCTGCCTTGGAAATATCGACCTTGCCGATCATGGCACCGACTTCGGTGACGCTTTCCCAGCGCGGCTTGCCGGTCTCCCTCGCAATCAGGTCGCCAAGCTCTTCCTTGTGCGCGTCCAGATAGGCCTTGTAGGCATCGACCATGGCGACACGTTCCGGATAGAGGCGACGTCCCCATTCCGGAAAGGCTGCGCGGGCCGCCGTAAAGGCTGCATCAACATCGGCCGGGGCCGCGGAGCGCCCCTCCCAGACCAGGGTGTCGTCTGCGGGACAATGGGACTGAAACAGTTCGCCAGCGCCTTCGCGCCACTCGCCGTTGATGAAGAGCATGATTTTATCCTTGCTTGCGCCAGAAACGGGCGCGGTCGCCGTCAGTCAGGTTGAGCGCTTCCATGACGTCGTGAGACAGACCAATCACGTCGCCATCCACCACGACATGTGCCTGGCAGGTGCGGAAGTCGTCGAAACGATCGGTAGAGACAATGCCCGGCACACCGCCAGCCGTGGTGGCCGCTCGGACAGTGACTTCCCGGCTTTCATTCAGGGTGCGGATATTCTCGGTCCAGGCCGAGACCAGCGGACCGCCGTCGAAAATGTCGATATAGCGATCATAGTGGAAGCCTTCCCACTCCAACAACCTGCGCGCACCACCACCATCGCGGTGGGTCTGGCCGATGACGTCACGCGCGCTTTTCGGCAGCAGGTCGACATAGAGAAGGTGTTGCGGCCCCAGATCCAGGATGAACTGGTTATCCGTGGCCGCGCTGAGCGCATCGGCCTCGTCGAAATCCATGCGGAAAAAGGGTCGGGAGACGTGGTCGAAGAAGGGTGAGGATCCATCCGCCTCGACGACGCCGCGCAGCTCCGCGACGACTTTCTCGCCAAACCGGGGCCGGCCAGCGGCGATCAACAGGTAGCGAGACTGGGCGACCAGGCGCCCTGCCCCTGAGCCGCGCCCGGCCTCCGAGACAAACAGGGTGCCGACCTCGGTCGCGCCGGCAAAGTCATTGACCAGCAGGAGTGCATCCATGTCGAAACGGCGGTCCGCCTCACTGGAGTGTTGGGCAAGCGTGATGATCTTGAAATCCCAATAGGGTTTGGACACGCCGATCATCGCCTTGACCGCGGAACAGCCAACGATCTGGCCACTCTCGGTGTCCTCCAGCATCAGCTGATAGACATCCTCGGTCTGCTCCGTGCCAGGCAGACCGAAGGCCTTTTCCGACTTGATCAGTTTTTCTTCCAGCGCTTCCGGCGGCAGAGCCAGGCTCGTGAAACCGGTACCGGCCTCAGCAGCCAGCTTGATCAGCGCATCGATGTCGGAGCGTTTGCCCGCGCGTACGATCAGCATGTCTTCCCCTGTGTCAGGCCTGGCTTGTTTTCGCCAGTGCTCTTGCTTGTTTGGCGTCGAACTCGCCGCGCGCGAATTTCATCAGCATAACGGCTGACAGTTTCGCCCGCTCGGCAAAGCTCGACAGTTTGACGATCTCGCGATCGGAATGGATATCGGCACCGCGCACGCCCAGCGTATCCACATTGGGACAGCCTGCAGCCCACAGATTATTGCCTTCACAGACACCGCCCGTGTCCTGCCAGCGAATGTCCAGGCCCAGCGCGCCGCCAGCGGCCTTGGTCCATTCGAACATCTTGGCATTCGCTGGGGACATCGGCTTGGGCGGGCGTGTGAACCCCCCATGCAGCTCGGCTTCGATACCATCGCGCACGCGGATCTCGTCGAGCAAGCGTTCAAGCTCGGCCTCGACCCAGATGCGGTCGTTTTCCTCGCCAACACGGATGTTGAACCGGGCCACGGCATTGTCCGGCACGACATTGGGCGGGCCACCGCCATCAATCTTGGCCATGTTGAACGTCACGCCCTCACGGCGGCCATTGAGCTCGTCCAGGCCCAGCCCGAACTGACAGGCTGCGACCAGCGCATTTCGACCCAGATGGTGCTCACGGCCAGCGTGAGCCGCCTTGCCGGAAACCTTCAGCGACCAGTTGCCGGATCCCTTGCGAGCGCCCGCCAGCGAACCATCAGCCAGGGCCGGCTCATAGGTCATGCCGATATCGGCACCCGTGGCCAGGTCCGCCAGGATCGGTGCAGAACCCAGCGACCCGATCTCCTCGTCTGGTGAGATCAGCACATCCACGCCGATCTCGTCCTTCCAGGGGCTGCGCTCGAGTGCCAGAAGTCCGTGCAGCATCACCAGGATGCCGCCCTTCATGTCGGCGACGCCGGGTCCGTTGAGCGTGTCGTCATCCCAGTAGGTACAGGTCTGGAAATGACTGTCCTTAGGGAAAACCGTATCGTGGTGTCCCGTCATGACAATGCGGATCGGCGCCTGGGGGCGGATGCGGCAATGGAAGGACGGGGTGTATTCCTGCTCGACCACCTGGCCATCTGGCAGCACGGCCTTGGAAGGCGGGAGTTCAACGGCGGAGATCTCTCCACCCAGCTCGGCAAACGCTTCGCCCAGCTTGCCTCGCATCAGTTCAAGGCCCTCCGGGTTCTTGCTGCCGGAATTGATCGACGCCCAGTCCTTGACGGTCTCGATCATGTGGTCTGCGCGGCTGTCGATCCAATCGAGGACCGCGCGCTCTTCTGCATTGAGTTCGACGTTTTTCAGCATCTAGCTGTGATAGCCGTTTAAACGCGGACGTCTACCCCCGCGGCCGCCAAGCCGCGGGGATTAACTGCATAAGACTACGCGTGCTCGAGGGCCTGTTTGAGATCGGCGATCAGATCATCCGGATTCTCGATACCGACAGAGATACGGACCAGGCCGTCTGAGAAGCCCTGGCGACGGCGCAGCTCAGGGTCAACACCCCGGTGAGTCGTCGAGCCCGGGTGACAGATCAGCGTCTCGGTTCCGCCGAGGCTGACAGCCAGCTTCATCACCTGGAGAGCGTTGAGCATACGGAACGCCGCCGCTTCGTCAGCCAGGTCGAAAGCAAAGGTGGAACCGGCAAAGTCGCACTGTTCGGCATAGACCCGTGCCTCGCGGCTGCCCTCTTCCTGGAAGCCCAGATAGCGGACACGATCGACCTTGGGATGCTCACGCAGGAATTCCGCAACCTTGCGAGCACCGGCAGCCGCCGCTTCCATGCGGATTTTCACGGTTTCCAGGGAACGCAGCAGCATCCAGCAGGTGTGAGCATCCAGATTGGTGCCCAGATAACCACGCAGACCACGCACCTTGGCCATGGCTTCCGACTCACCAAGGGCAGCACCGGCAATCAGGTCACTGTGACCGCCGACATATTTGGTGAGGGAATAGACCAGAACATCAGCACCCAGCGTCAGCGGGGACTTGTTGACCGGCCCAAGGAACGTGTTGTCGACCACGATTTTGGGGCGTGTGCCCTGGGCTTCACCGATCATGTCGGCGACGCGGCCCAATGCGCCAAGATCGACCAGGTCATTGGTCGGGTTGGTTGGCGTCTCGCAATATATGACCGAAACCTCGCCCAAACTCATGGCTTCGTCGGCGGCTGCGCGGATCGCGTCTTCCTCGGCGCCAGAATCAAAGTCGACGGACTTGATGCCGTAATTCGGCAGGAACTTACGGATCAGGCTTTCCGTACCACCATAAAGCGGTGTGGATTGCAGGATCACGGAACCGGCATGCGCCAGTGCCATCAGCGTGGTGGAGATCGCGGCCATGCCCGAAGAGAAGACACAGGCATCATCGGCACCATCAAAGATGGCGAGACGGTCCTCCAGGACTTCCATGTTCGGGTTATTGAAACGCGAATACATCAGACCCGCGGCATCCGGATCACCTTCCTCGGCCTGGCCCAGGGTGACACGGAAGAAGGCTGCGCCCTCCTCAGCCGTCGCAAAGGCAAAGGTCGAGGTCAGGAAGACCGGCGGCTTGATCGACATCTCGGAGAGCTTCGGATCAAATCCATAGCTCATCATCTGGGTTTCAGGGGACAGGACGTGCCCGGCAACGTCCTTCTTGCGGTATGGTTTGTCCGGCTTGCTCACAGCCTCTCCTCCAGGTTCTGTCGGCCTTCTGAAAAGACCGTGGAGAGGATTTGAACCGCTCAAATCCAGCGGTCAAGGCCATACTCAGCAGCGCGAAAAATGTAACTTGATCGACCCGAAAACCGGTCGATTTGAGCACGTTTATTCCAAAAAAGAACGGCCCGGCGAAATGCCGAGCCGTTCCCTTGAATTCGCGTTCGACGATTAGTCGAGCGTGATAACCACTTCCGTACGACGGTTCAGCGGCTCACGAACGCCATCAGCCGTCGGACGTGCGTTCTGGGTCTCACCATTAGCTTCCATCGAGATGGTGCTTGCAGCGATGCCGAGACGAACCAGCTCGTCACGTACCGCAGAAGCGCGGCGCTCGGAGAGGCGTACGTTGTAGGATGCAGCGCCAGAACGGTCGGTATAACCCGCAACGTTCACACGAACCACATCACAATTAGCAGCTTCGTTCGCAGCCTGAGCGATGATCGAACGCGCCTGAGCGGTCAGGTCAGAGCGATCCCACTCGAAGTAGACACGGAAGTCCACATCTTCACACTCCGGCGGCGGAGGCGGCGGCGGCGGCGGCGGCGGCGGCGGCGGCGGAGGCGGCGGAGGCGGCGGCGGAGGCGGCGGAGGCGGCGGAGCTGCGAAAGAATAACGCAGACCGAACCAAGCCTCGTGACCGGACATCGAGTCAACACTGACGCCCGGCTCGAAGTCGGTGCCAGCTACGGAGAAGTAGCGGTACTCGGTGTCGAGGGTCAGTCGATCGGTCAGATCCCAACCGATACCAGCCAGAACCTGCCACGTGAATGCAGTGTCGCTGTCGCGTGCAATCACATAGTCAGATGCCACCGGGATCGGCGGCGTCGTGCCAGCGGTGAAACCAGCAAGGTAGCCGGAAACGTCCGTCAGACCGATACCGATACCAACGTACGGATGGTAGAGACCTTCCGGATTGAAGTCGAAAATGGCGTTCGCCATTGCCGACCACATCTGGAAATCAGACGTGCTGTTCTCGAACGAGCCAATAGCACCCGTGTCATTGTAACGGTGAGCCAGCTCAGCCTCGAAACGCAGGCCGTCAGCCCACGAATAACCGAGAGCTGCTGCTTCACGCAGATCGCTTCTACCGTTGATTACGCCATTGAGGCTGCCAGAGACGTCGGTGTCGCCCGGGCCGCCATAACCGACAGCACCGCGGACATACCAGCCTTCGTCAGCGAACGCAGGAGCCGCTGCGAGGATGGCTCCGACGGCGGCCGCCGTGAAAAGCCGTGTTTTCATCATTCCCCCTCCGGAGGCTCTGCCTCCTTGGTGTGACTGACCAAATTCGATCCATATCGAATTACGCAGAATCGTCCCCTGCGGACAATTCCTAAAAATTCACTACATCAAATACCGGGTTGAGGCCATAGCTCATCGCGTCAAAACACGTATTTGGTGCAAAAAAATCGGTCCGTTGCTCCAGAGTGACACTTACACACGCTGACCACCGCCAGAGCTTTGATGTTTAGGTGTATTTGTTCCGCAAGACCTATTCGAGCGCTATCGCGAGATTTTCCTGCAACTCCACCAGTTCGGATCGGGTCGGCTGATAGCCGTCCAACGCCGCCTGATACGCCGTGACCAGACGCGTGTCGCGCCCGTAAAGGTCGTTGAGATACCGCACATCGCCGTTCTCGTCCCCGACAACTGTCCAATAGGCGATATGAACACGAATGCGTTCGTCGAGCCAGACGACGGTGGGCGTATTGCCCTGCACTACCTGAGAAATACGCTCCTCATCATAGCCATCCTGTCCAGCCAATATCCAGCGCGCAAGCTCCAGCGGATCATCCACGCGAATACACCCGGCGGAGAAATCCCGACGGGTCCGCACAAACTGGTCCCGCTCGGTCGTGTCATGGATGTAGACATTGTGGCGATTGGGGAAGATGAACTTGACCTCTCCCATGGGATTGGTCGGACCAGGGGCTTGTGACAGACGATAGGGCCAGGATCGCCCCCATTGCGACCAGTCTATTTCCCAAGGTTGTATCGCGCTGCCCGCGGAATCGAAAATGCGAAACCCGTAATAGTCGACGACATTCGGATTGCGACGAATCGAACGGAAGCGCGAGCGAGCAGACCCGGTTGGCACGCCCCACCAGGGATTGAAGACCAGGTATTCCATTTCGTCGGAGAATTCCGGCGTTGAACTGGCCGTGCGCCCAACCATTACCTCATGCGTACGCACGAGTTCGCCGTCTTCCCACGCCTCCAGACGATAGTCGGCGATATTCACCCAGATATGCTTGCGTCCCAGATCGCGCTCGCGCCAACGCCGCTGTTCCAGATTGGCGCGCAGTTGCGACAGGCGATCAAGAGGACTGATATTGAGTTGGCGCAGCGTATTGCGATCCATTCGGCCGCTCGGCGCCAGATTGACCCGTCCCTGGAAACGCCGAACAGCGGTCTCCAGTCGTGGCCCGTAGGGGGCACCATCCTCCCAGTCGGACCGATAAAGGCCTTCCGCTGCCAGGCGCGCGCGCAATTGCTCGACACGCGGCCCCGTCGCCCCGGGCTCCAGTGCCCCGCCCTCGAACTCGATTTCCGGCCAGATCGGCTGCAGCGCCATCATGCGCAACATTTCCCGACGCAGGATTTCATAATCCCGGACCCGCGGCGCAAACCCATCCAGGGCCGCGGCGACATCTCCGTTGGCCAGGGCCTCACTCAGAGCGGCAATAATCGTGTTGCGCTCCTCGTTGGAAAGGTCACGAACAGCATGTGTTTCTTGGTCGATCAGCCCGAAACGCAACCAACCGCCATATTGCAGGAATGCGTGCTGCGCCAACGCCTGTCGGCTCTCCAGCGCTTCCTGCGGATTGGCGATACGAAAAGCGAGGTGGTCCAGCGAGGGCAGGCCGTGACTGGGGGCCTCGAACAGCGTTGTGACGATCGAATCAAGATCGGCCGCATCCCACAGCTCGAGCGCGGGCTGAGGCAGAAGCGGCACTTCGGGCTCGGCTTCTTCGACGACACCGTCGGATTGAAGCACACCAATGGAATCAGGATCTTCCTCTGGGTCCTGCGCAAAAGCGCCCGCACCCAGAGCGATGGAAAGCGCTATCCCCAGCAAATGCTTCACCACACGACTCCGTACAAGCTACCGGGAGATTAACCACTCCGGCCAGTCAGGTGAAGCGGTTTTCACTCACAAGTTGAGATAGTTTATTCTTTCGGCGCAGGTTCTTGATTATCCGAACGTTCCCGCTCTTCCTCATCCTGCGCCATCAACTCGGCAAACTCGTCAGCGCGGCTCTTGGCGCGGGCGATGTAAGTCGGGTTGGAAAATACGTCTAGCTCTGCATCCCAGACTTCCATCAGGTGGCGCAGCCCCGCGGTGTCATGCTCGTCAAACGCCCTCGCCTTGCGATCGGCATCATCTTCACTGTGCCCGAGCTCAATCAGCGCGGATTTGGCCATTGCCACTGAGGAGCCGAACATCTCGCGAAAGGCGGTATCCGCCCCGGCTGCACACAGGCGATAGACATGATCGCGATCTGCCGCGCGTGCCAGGATGCGAACCTGCGGATAACGACGGCGCACAAAGTCAACCAGTTCAACCGCGCGATCACGGCCGTCAATCGCGACGATGAAGAGTTTTGCATTGGCGATACCGGCTGCAACCAGCATGTCCGGACGCACCGCGTCACCGTAATAGATATCAATTCCGAACTTGCGTAGCGAATCGATGTGCTCGGCGGAAGAATCAAGGACGACGGGCCGGTGGCCGGTCATCACCAGCATGCGCTGCACGATCTGCCCAAACCGGCCCATGCCGGCGATAATCACACTCCCCGTCTCCTCGATTTTGTCATGTGAGCGATCCGTCCCCTCACCCAGACGCACCCGGGGCGCGACAAGGTGTTCATAGGACAAGAGCAGAGCCGGGGTCGCCAGCATGGACAACGCAACAACCAGTGAGGTGAAGGACGCGATCTCTGCTGGCAGGACGTGGGAGCTGACGGCGAAAGTCAGCAGGACAAAGGCGAACTCGCCAGCCTGGGCCAGCGACATGGAAAACAGCCAGCGCTCCCGCTTGCGCAGCCCGAAACCGGTCCCCAGCAGCCACAAGACTATGCCCTTGAGCAGTATGAGCGCCACCGCGCCTGAAACAATCTGCACGGGCTGGGCTGCCAGCAAATCAAAATCAATCCCGGCTCCAACCGTGATGAAGAACACGCCGAGCAGCAGCTCCTTGAACGAGGCAAGGTCACTTTCCAGCTCGTGCCGGTATTCACTGTCAGCCAGGACCACGCCGGCCAGGAAAGTCCCGAGCGCGGGTGACAGGCCTACATAGCTCATCAACATGGCGATGAGGATGACGAGCAAGAGCGCGGAGCCCAGAAAAAGTTCTCGCAGGCCGGTTCGGGCGATGATCCGAAAGGCCGGACGCGTCAGATAACGACCAACCAGAATGACCACGGCCACCGCAGACAATGTCAGTACGGCCTGTGCCCAGGCGGGATAGTCCGCAATCAGGCTGGCGGTTGCATGACCACTGCCTGACGCGCTTTCCCCGGCACCGCCAATGGCCAGGAAAGGCAGGAGCGCCAGGATCGGGATAACCGCGATGTCCTGGAACAGGAGCACGCCAAAGGCCGACTGCCCGCCCTCACTGCGAAGCCACTTCTTCTCGCCAAGCGTCTGCAGGACAATTGCTGTCGAGGAGAGCGCCAGGATCAGGCCCAGTGCCGACGCGGTGGCGACCGGTTGCCCAAACAGGTAGAGACCGCCGGCGATTACGCTGGCTGTCACCAGAACCTGTGCCCCGCCCAGACCGAACAGGCGCGAACGCATCGACCAGAGCAGACCCGGCTGCAATTCCAGCCCGATCAGGAACAGCATCATTACAACGCCAAACTCGGCGAAATGCTGCACGGTCTCATGATCCGACCCGACCTGTTCCAGCAGCGGAGCAATGAGAATGCCCGCAACCAGATAGCCCAGCACAGAGCCCAGCCCCAGCCGGTGTGCCAGCGGCACGGCGACCGCGCCGGCGCCCAGATAGATGGCGGCCTGTAGCAGGAATTCATTCATCGATTTGCGGACCTGTCCTTATGCAAACCCGTGTAGCCCCATTCGCCCTGCCAGCGCCACAGCCAGAAAGCGCCCGGGCCAATTGGTCGCATCGTGTTGCCCGGCGAAGCTGAAATACCCTTAAATAAAGAGAGACTATTATGGGACGTGAAATTTCCAGCCAGGAAGTCTTGTGTGAGGATACTTTCCAGCACCGGCTGCGCTCTGAAACGAGCCTCGTGATGCAATGGTTCCGGGAAGGCGCCTTCAACCCCGCCTCACCCGCCTTCAGCGGCCTGGAGCTTGAGGCCTGGCTGATTGACGTCGATGGCTTTCCCGCCGAACGAAATCTGGAATTCCTCGAACGGCTGAATGATCCGGCCATGGTGCCAGAGCTGGCCGCGTTCAATTTCGAGTTCAACTCCGAACCGCGCGCCCTCTCCTGTCGCTGTTTCAGCGACTTTGAGGATGAGCTCAACACGCATTGGAAACAGGCCAGGACGACCGCACAGGAGATCGGACTGCGCCCGATGATGATCGGCATCCCGCCCACCCCTCGCGAAGGCCATCTCTCACTCGACACCATCACCCCGTCGGAGCGCTACCGCCTGCTCAATGAACGTCTTTTCCAGCTGCGCGGCGGCAAACCGCTTTGCGTCGATATCGAAGGGCGTGACCAGCTCTCGCTCATACAGGACCACCTGATGACCGAGGCCGCCTGTACATCGCTGCAGGTTCACCTGATGACCTCAGAGGAGAACGCGGTCCGTAACTACAACGCAATGCAGGTCGCCTCCGCAGCGATCGTGGCCGCATCCGCGAACTCGCCATTCCTTTACGGCCGCCGTCTGTGGGAGGAGACGCGCATCCCTGCGTTTGGATCCGCGGTGAACCTGCCAGGACCGCGCGGCGTGGATGGTCGACATGCCAGCCGGGTGACGTTTGGCGAGCGTTATCTCAGGTCATCCCTGATGGAATTGTTCATCGAGAATCTGGACACCTACATCCCCTTCCTGCCGATGGTTTCGCAAAGCGAGCGCGAGGAGCTGGTCCATCTCAAGCTCCAGAACGGCACGATCTGGCGCTGGAACCGGCCAATTGTTCACGCCTCGCCAGGCGAGGCTCCACACCTGCGTATCGAAAACCGGGTCATGGCGGCGGGTCCAACGGTTGTCGATGTCGTCGCAAACACCGCCTTTGCCATCGGTCTGACCTTGCACCTGGCACAGGAAGACGGACTGGAGAAACGCCTGCCTTTCGAGCTGGCCCGACGGAATCTCTATGCCTGCGCCAAGCGTGGTCTCGGCGCTTCGGTCGTCTGGCTGGACGGGCAGGTGCACGATATCCAGAGCCTGATCTGCAACGCGCTGGCCGACCTTGCTGAACAGGCACTGATCGATGCCGGGATCAGCGCGCTGGATGCGAGCCACTATATGGGCATCATCCGGGCCCGAGCCCGCAATGGCCAGACTGGCGCAGCCTGGCAGCGTGCCCACGCCAACTGCCATGGCAATGATCATCAGATGATGGTTCAAGGCTATCTGGACCGCCAGGAAGAAGGCCAACCGGTTCATCGATGGACACACTAGATCTCACGCTCGATGAGCGTCACGACCTGCCCGCTGAACTCTTGCGTATCAATGCGCGTGAGATCCGCAAGCTGTTTCCCGATCCCTGCCTAGTCGAGCTGAAGGGGCGGTCGGAAGAAACCGTGTTCGTATCTGTTCTCCTGCACGGCAATGAGACAACTGGGTTTAGCGTGTTGCAACGCCTGGCCCGCTGGATGCGTAACCATCCCCTGCCCCGCACCCTGCTCATCTTCATAGCCAATGTGCGCGCTGCAGAGGCCGGTTTGCGCCATCTTGCCGGCCAGCCGGACTACAACCGGATCTGGAATGGCGGAGACAGCCCGGAAGACGCGCTGGCGGAGCGGGTGCTCGACAAGCTCTCCGGCCGCAGGCTTTTTGCCGCCATCGACATCCACAACAATACCGGTCGCAATCCGCTCTATGGCTGCATCAACAGTCTGGAACCGGATTTCCTGCACCTGGCCTCGATGTTCAGCCCGACTGTGGTCTATTTCCGCAATCCGGCAAGCGTGATCTCCATGGCGCTGTCACGCCTGTGCCCCGCGGTTACCGTTGAGGCAGGCAGACCGGGCGTACCGGCGGGTGTGGAACGCGCCTTCGACCTTGTGCACGACACCCTGCATCTCGGCGCATTTCGACACTCTGGGCGGGACCGCGATCTGACCGTCTATCACACCGTGGGCCGCATGGAGATCGAGCCGGGCTGGCGCATCGGTTTCACGCCGACCTCGGACGCACCGCTTCTCTTCCCCTCCGGAATGGATGAGTGGAATTTCTCGCCCAGACAGACCGGTCCACGTTGGGCGCGGGTGTCACATCCCGGCATACCGCTGCGTGTTTTCAACGCTGCACGCCAGGACATCACCGAACGCTTTTTCGATCGTCAGGATGACGGTCTGGTTCTCGTACGCGACGCAACCCCGTCGATGATCACGCTGGATACGAACATCATCCGTGACGATTGTTTCGGTTATCTCATGGAAGAGATTGATCTGGACAATCAGCAGGTAATGGCGGCCGAGATCTGATCCGCATCACTCGGGTTCCAGCCCGTCAGCTCTTCAGCGACAGCGCACCGCTGACGCTCATCAAGGCGTTCATCCTGTGCAAGTCCCGCCAGAATACGCGCAAGGTTTTCCTCGCCTGCCATCATCTGCTGGCCACCGTCAGACGGCGTATCAAAACGCATCAGCGCACCACCCGCCTGCCAGCGATCCCACTGGTTTCCGGGAACACCCTCATGGGCAAACCGGCCCCAGTGCGCGCCCATGGCCGCCGCAATGGCCTCGCGGCCCTCGGCATTGCCATCGGTGAACAACAGGCCGTCCAGCGCGCCATAGAATTCGAAATGGTTGAAGACGAAGGGAATTTCCATCGAATGCGCTGCGCCGAACAACTGCCCGCTATCGGTGACCAGGAACGACCCACCATCATTCCAGTCAAAACGATAGGCCCAGACATCCTCATGACCGCTTGCACGCAGACGATTGGCCAGTTCGTCAACAGCCAGGGCTCGCCAGAAACGGCTCGGATATTCCGCCACGGCCTCATAGGCGTCCGCATCACGCGGCCATAAAAGCATTCCGAAACGGCGCACCAGGTCCGGGTCCAGCGCCTTGTAGAGCTTCATTTCCTCCAGGTTGGTGCCGGTAATCACCGGCAGGTCATTGAAACCACCCGGCGTCGAGGCCGCGGCCAGGATGCCGCCCTCGCCCAGCACGACACCATCCTCGATCATGCGCGGCATGTCGGTGACGCCCTCATCCTCATAGGCCGCAAACAGGCTCTCCAGCCCGATCGCGCGGATATCCGCCGCGCTGGCCTCGGCGCCCACCAGTGCGGCGATGGTCGGAACCGCACCATGCTGCTCCCAGTCAGAACCGTTTTCTGCCACGTCCAGCGGCCGCGACCACACGATACCGCTCTGGATGATACCGCCTTGGAAGAGACCACGCGCCCGCGGGCTGGCCATCAGCCCGGCCACATTGTGCCCGCCTGCACTTTCGCCGAATATCGTCACCCGGTCGGCATCACCGCCGAACGCCCCGGCATTCGCCTGCACCCATTCCAGCGCCGCGATCATGTCCAGCAGGGCAAAGCTGGCCGCGGCATCAACCTCTGTCTCGGCATCAGCGCGCAAGGTCGGGTGCGCCATCCAGCCCAGCGGGCCGAGGCGATACTGGATGGCGATCACCACCACATCCTGGTCAAGCGCCAGCTGGGAGCCGTTATAGGCGCCTGAACGACCCCACACATTGCCACCGCCATGGATCCACACCATGACCGGCAGGTTTTCGGCATTGGGCGGCGCATAGATGTCCAGGGTCAGGCAATCTTCGCTACCCACGATCAGGCCCGACTCCAGACCTTCTGCCTCATCCAGACCATTGGTCAGCTGGGGACAGCGCACGCCATGGCTCAGAGCCTCGAACGGCCCGTCAAACCCGGCAGCCGGCCGCGGCGCACGCCAGCGCAGGTCACCAACCGGCGGCGCGGCATAGGGAATGGCGAGCCAGGCCTCGGCCCCCTGTTCTGTCGCAAAACCGATCACCTCTCCCTGTGCGATGACCCGTCGGGTGTTTTCGAGAGCCTGGGGCGGCTCGGCGACGCGCTCTCCGCCACAGGCAGCCAACAGGGCCCCGCACAACATGGCGAGCACAGACGTTTTACGAACTGGTGACATGATCCTCTCCCCTTTTGCGAAGGAGATTAGGGGCAATCGCCGGTGAGGCAAGCTCAGAAGATCGGCAACGCGACAGAGAAAGGTCAATTCGACCACAGATCCACGATATATGCGGATAATTTAGCCACAAATCCGCGCTGACAGGAAGTATTGTCGCATCATTGGAGGATTTCATGTTGCTCGAATTGCCCCGCTTCTCGACACCGATACTACACCAGCTGCGCGATGCATCAGCCGGCCTCAATGCCCGCATCGGTCTTGCCGGCCCCGCGGGCCTGCCCGCGCTCGGCGGGATCCGGGTCCTGCCCTATACCAGCGATGAAGCGGCAGACGAGGATGCGCGTCGCCTGTCAGAGGGCATGGCGCGCAAGGCTGCGGTTCTGGACCTGCCTTATGCCGGAGGAAAGACCGTGGTTCGCGGTGATCCGGGCAATATCAAGACGGATGCCTTCTGGGCAGCACTTGGAGCGGGTATCAACACGCTGGAGGGACGTTACGTCGGCGGCGAGGACGTCAATATGTCCGTCAGTGATGTCGAGGCGCTGCGACAGCACACACCCTATGCCGTGGGCACGTCGCAGGGCTGCGGTAATCCGGCTCCGTTTACCGCGCGCGGTGTCTTCAATGCCATGAAGGCCGCGATCGAATACCGGTTCGGCGCGCAGGGTTTCACCGGCATCAAGGTCCTGATCCAGGGCGCCGGCTCCGTGGGTCATGAACTCGCGCGGCTCGTTCATGCAGCGGGCGGAGAGCTGGCTGTTTGCGAAATACAGCCCTGGCGCGCGGCCAGGCTGGCCCAGCTGTTTGGTGCCGAAATCGTCTCGCCGAAAAGCCTGTTCGATCGCCGCATCGATGTTTTCGCCCCATGTGCACTGGGATCCGTAATCCAGGGCAATAACCTTGCCCGCCTGGATATCGGCGTGATTTGCGGGGCCGCGAACAACCAGCTGGAAAGCCCGGCTTTCGCCGATCTCCTGCACCGCATGGGCATTGTCTATGTGCCGGACTATCTCGCCAATGGCGGCGGCCTGATTGCCGGCGCCGAGGAATACGAGGCGGACCGCGAAGGGCGCGTATTCGACCCCATCAGGGTCGATGCGAAACTGGAAAGCATAGCCGAGCTCAGCGCGAGCTATCTGAAACGATCCGCAGCTGAAGCACGTCCCCCAGCCGCGGTTTGCGAAGACGTCATAGCAGAGCGTTTGAACCGTCCGGCCTAGTCGGTTGGCAGTGGCAGGCTGCTGCGGGTTTTCGGTTCGTCCAGGACGACGTGCGTCGTCACCTCGGTCACGCCGGGCAGGTTGACCAGATCCGCCATCATGAAATCGCGATAATCCTTGATGTCTCGCGCGTGCACACGAAGCATGTAATCGGCGCCACCGGTCACCAGGCAACACTCGGTAATCGCATCATTCTTGGCCACGGCCGCGAGGAACTCATCCACGGTCTCCCGGCGGTGCTTGCCAAGACGGATCATGACCCAGGCGCAGAAATTCAGTCCCAGGCTCGCCGGATCCAGGACCGCCGCGTAATGCTCGATCAGCCCGTCATCCTCCAGCATTTTCACCCGCCGCTGGGTCGGCGTCTTTGACAGTCCCACACGTTCAGCCAGATCAACGATCGACATACGCCCGTCCCGCTGCAGGTGGCGAAGGATGGAACGATCATACTGGTCGAGTTTGCGCATTGTATTTCCGTCGCTTGCAAGATGTGCAGGGTTCACGAGCGCGGGACACAAATCAAGCATGCGGGCTGAACTCGGCTGATTGTGACGGCGGGTTGATACCTAAACCCAATCATCTGCATCACGTGTCGGTCACGGCACTCAGGATTCGCCGGCACCGAGCTGTTCCAGAAAGGCTTCAAACGACGAAGCAACAAACTCCGTGCGATCATCGCCGAACTCTCGCTCGTGGTCCCACCATTCAATCGCGCCATTCGAGAACCGCAGAAGCATCAAATTTCCGTAGCCGTCGTCACCGACTGCCAAAGTTCCCGCGGGAAGCACGTCCTGCACGAGACGCTGTGTCTGCAACAACTCATCAAGGTCGAATGGCGTTCTGCGATCTTGAGAAGACCTTCGGCGGTGTTTCCGAAGCCAATTGCGATAGTGGTCTGGCAACACGCCAGCCGCCTCGCGCTCAACTTGTTGGAGCGCCTTCTCGAAAACTTCCATTGGGGTCTATCCCTGTTAGTCGCCCGTTTCATCGATGGGTTTAGGCCGATGCGCCGCTATTGCAGCAATAAAGCCCGGCCCGGCCTTCGATTCTCTCGTCACTACATCCGATACGGCAAACAACGCATCGAGGCGTTTTCACCCTCTCGCACATCCACAACATCAACAGCGCACAGCCTTGACTTGGACCGTCAATGCGACGCTTCATCCTTCTAGTTAACCAGCTGAATTGATTTGTTCAAAGCTGTGAGGGGGGTGATTGTGCAATGGGACACCATATCTCGGCTATTATTACGCTCCAATCAGTGGATAGAGATGTTGCAGACACACTCGGTCTCCCGGTTTTTGTGGAAGGTGAGGCCACTATTGTCGGGTTGGATGCCGGTCACAGCGACGCGTGGTCAGAGCGATTAGGAATTCCCCATGCGTCCTATTCCCACATGATTCACGACAGCGCTATGACGCTGGAATTTGCGCGCCGTCTTAAAATCACGGAGTTTGCTCTCATTGAAACCGATTGTCTCGGTGGTGCCGGATGCCAAACCGCTGCTTTGTATGTTCGCGAACGCTGTTACCGACCCACAGGCGCAAAACCGATCAACCAGACCCTAGCAAAGCTTGGTATAATACGGGTCGGTGACCGGGATGAATTTGAATCAATTGGACTAAACAAGTATCGCAGTTTTGATGAATTCTTCGAGAAAACGTTCGACTTAAGCGTTTTTAAGGATGGGGAGTTGTTCTCGGGCACTCTCCGCGCCGATGGTGCCGGGCGATCATTTGAATTTTGGTCAAAAGGCCTTCCTTCCTGGTCTTGTGATGCCGAAGATTACTGGGATGCCTTCACGCAGTTACGGGAATTCCTGGAAGGAATCGACGCAATGGCACTGTGCCAAGGCGCGCGCCGAAACGCGGTTGTATCGGGCATGGCCCGTTCAATGTCAGGCGGACGCAAGGCTTATCTGGTTGAGATGAGCAAGCCAGCTGATTCCACGCTCGCAGACATATTCGACCCTGCCGAACCGAATGAAGTCGTTACCCTTGCAGAACAACATCGCTTTAAGAGCGAGTGGATGGCGTCGCTTCAGGGTGGTGGATAGCAAGCTGCGACCAGCTTGGACAAACACCAACCCAACAAATGTGCGTCCCGATCCGGACGGGTTAGCCAATTCTTCAAAAATGGGAATTATTTCAACACCCTGCAAAGGTGTTGGTGAGCCGACAGGGATTCGAACCCTGGACCGTCTGATTAAAAGGCTGGAACTAGCTAAATGACGCCAGCCACCTAAATGTAAACTGCAATCATTTTGAACGCACAAAAATCAACAACTTACGGCCCGCGTGTAAACTATAGATTGGGATCAAGGCTTCGGCCAAATGAACCAAGGCACACGGTTAGGAAGCAAGTACGCTGCGATGATAGCTGTTAGAAAAACCACGTCACTTTCTGGATCGGGGTGATTGATTTTCGCCCAACTATCCAAAAACTCACTCGACTTCCATACATCACGCCCCACCGACCAGGTGCAGTTTTCACCATGCTCAATTCTATCGAGTGTGTAGTCGCGATAGGTGGACGGGACAAAAGCATAGAATTGCTTGCGGTCTACGTCAGGCAAGATTTCATCCATCTCATCTGTCAATCCTGCTGACGCAGCTAAGTGCATTAGAACAGTCAACAACTGGCTTGGATGAGCGACTTCGTCACGCCCCAAATGAGCCTCACCAAGAATCGAGCTCAATGTAAAGTTAAAGGCTTGTTCGCCGGACAGGTCGATACGCGCCAAGCACCCACGTCGCATCGCGTAAGAACTTAGCCAGCAACTCGTGTAAACCTCCAGTCGATCAATGTCCTCCAATCGTAGAAACGCCGCACCAATCGCCAGAATGAACGGCGCCTGCTCTTCACTCACAGCATGAATAGCTAGGGGGTACTGATCGTAGATCAGATCTACCAAATCTCTGAACCTCGACTCGTCATCCGAGGAAACTGGGTAGAAATCAGAAGCCGCCAAGGGTAGTGCCGCCCAAGCCAATACCTGCGTAATTCGGATGGGCAATCGAAAGAAATCCGCGCTCGCCCCACTGCGCGCGTTTAAGGCGTAGCCCTCGTCCCGAAGTGTCGCGCAAAGCTCATCCAATCTCAGGCCGAGTTCTGCGAACAACTCCTTAATGCGCGGTCGAATCCTCGCCTCATCTCCGTTCTCCGGGGACAGCAATGGTAGTGTCATGACAATTGTAGTCGCCATCAGCTCGAGACGAGCGGTCGGGTCGGTCTCCGAATTAAGGCGCACTAAGAATGCGTCATGAATCCGTACAATTGCATCAACCGCTGCCCCTTTACCCGCTTCAGCTCTAACCTGTTCGAGCAAAGCTCGATAACTCGACACCTGCCAGTCGGTTCCAAATTCAAGGTAAGAGCGCCAGACGTTTGCGACCAACTCCTCGGGCAACTCCGCTAAGGCTTCCGACGCTATGTCACTACTCTTCAGACTGCCTACCTTCATCGGCACGATCGGATTTGCACAAAACCCGTCACGCTGAGACAGGTTCAACCCCCATACAACCGGCGTTTGTCCACTCGTTGCTGCCAGCTCCTCCGCCATAACTCGCCCAATCTCCACGAGGTCAAGCTGCGGATGAACATCAGAAACCAGTGTTTGCCCGGTCATGCACTTGAGGAGTGCGTTAGTTCCGATTCCTTTGCCACCGATTTCTTTGGCAAACTGGTCAGCGGCGGCCGTCGCGACTAGCGTTACGCCAGGTGTGTTCTGCGCCCCTAATGTATTCGCGGACAGCAGCCGATGAAGGTCCGCTCCAAAGCCAGCGCTTTGACAGGCGTCAATAATGATATTCGTTTGCCGAGGGCGTTCCTGCGCTACAATCTGCACGAGTTCACTGAGACTGAATCCGGAAACCGCCAGGGACTGCGAACTAGTGTCCTTCACTGCCAGGAACAAACTATCTCTTGAAAGGGTGGCGTGCCCCGCAAAGAAAAAGGTCAAAACCTCTACAGGCCCATCGTCCACGATTGCTCTCAATGCGGCTCGAACATCGGACAATGCGGGAGACAAAAGCAGTTTTGAACGCGATTCATCATGCTCCCCGATTAATGGGTCGACCAAGCAACTCCATACACGTTGAGCATCATTCTCTGCCCCATGCAGGTCTGACATTCGATCATAAGAATTACATCCAATTGCCAGAGCGACTTTGGTCATCGGCCAATACCTTGAAAAAACTTTGACTTGCGCTCTCGCTCTCGTTGCAGTGCCTCGTGTGACTTCCGCCGTTTAATCTCGTCAACTCGGTCCCTAAAAGACTGAGGCTGTGCCTCCAAGTGATCTATGATCTTCTGAGCTTGGTCGGGACCGACCATAATTTGCGGCTCGGTAACCTTACCGGAGCTGTCCACTCCAAATTCAATGCTTTCAAGCATCTCCAAGAAAGTCTCCTCGAAGGGCCGATCCGCCGCGTCGATTACATTGCCGGATTTTTCCGTGGCGTCGTCAACGGTTCGTATGAGAACTGACATGAATTGAGATTTAAACTGCTCAGTTAGCTGAATGGTGACCTGCGCCCAAGCTTCATAGTCCAATTCGGCAACAGCCTGATAAGGCAACTCAGTCCTAGCTTCATGCAGCTCCATCCCACCTGGCTCATCGTCGGACACAGCAGGCCGCGTCCAAACTGTGCCGTGATGGTAGCCAAGCGTGTTTTCTTGAGAAATCACCGAAGACTTGAAGTCGTGGACCAAACGACAAAGCTGTTTTGTTTCCGCCTCAAAAAAGGCCTCATTGAATCGTTCCGGTTCAAACCAGGTTTTTCCAGTCATCATCACACCTCTGAGTACCGATCGTGAGCGCATAACCTTTGATCGTAAACAACCCACCCACACCGTGAGGCTGCGCGCAACTCCGCCTAGAATCTATGCGCATGACCGCCTGATTCGAAAACAGGAGTTCAGCCCAAATAATTCAATAGGTTAGGTGCAAAAAGAACCCGAAATTCGTCGATAATGAATCTCAAGTGTAAACTGGGTGTATTTTGGGAAGTTACACCAAAACCACAAGCCATTGAAACTTAAGTGGAAAATGGTGAGCCGACAGGGATTCGAACCCTGGACCGTCTGATTAAAAGTCAGATGCTCTACCAGCTGAGCTATCGGCTCCCGTCCCGAAGGAGCGCGGAACATATGCGCGAGATTCCGCGGGGTCAATCCGCGATTGCTGCGATATTTCAGCATTTTTGATGATCTTTCGTCACATTCTTCAGTAAGATGTTCCTCATGAGGGGAACGAATCTGATTTTTGCGTGTGTTATTGCGGCGTTAGCGGCAAGTGCATGCTCGTCGACCCGCCAGCGTGCTGGCGAGGCATCGGACTTTGCACAAACGGAAACCCGGATTGCGCTGGAAGATGCCGCCGGACTGCCGCGCCGCCGTCCCGGGGCTATCATGGTTGATGAGGGTGATGACACCGTCCCCACGCCCTACGGCGGGGAGGGCTCGCGCCGCCGCTGTTCGACCGTGGCGCGCGATATCGCCCGCCTGACCGTGGTGCTTGGCCCCGATATCGAGGAAGTCCAGCGCCGCGAAGCTGAAGACAATCCGGAAGATGCCGGCTGGGTCTCGCGCGGCGCCCGTGCGGCCTCCCGAGCGCCTGGTGCTGCGGCCAGTGGCGCGCGCAGCCTCTATCGCTCCACCATTGTCGGTCTCAATCCGGTTCGCCCGGTGGTGCGTTTCATCGGCGGAGCCGGCCGCATTGAACGCGAAGCCGACCAGCAACGCGACTACGCCCAGCGCCGTCGCGGCTATCTGCGCGGCCTCTATGACGGCTTCGGCTGCCCGCCTGCGCAGATGCGCCGGGCGTTTGAGGCCTATGGGCTCGTCGAGGAAGAGGACTAGGACTAGGACTAGGCGGTCTATTCGTCAGGAATTTGGATCGCGATGAATTCCTCATGGCTTTCCAAGGCGGTGGGATACGACAGCGGGATTCTCAACGATCCATCATCGCGTTCTTCGACAGGCCCAGGATTTCCATCCGGAGCCATCTCCCATCCTCTTTCGATTCGGACCGTTTCATCACAGTTCCAAACCTTCCAGTGGATCGGGACTATGTAATTGCGCCCGAACTCGAGCGGGCCATAATCGGAAATGTCCATCTCGCTCCCCGCTCCGATTGACACCGGGACACGACCTACAGGACGCGGCTCCAGCGGCCGGTGCATTGCGTAGACTTCCGAGCCATCCAACATCACGGATGCCCCAGGCCTGGCCGTCGAAGGTTGAGGCAAGACGGGCGCTATTTCATCGGGCGGATCGCCCTCATAGCGGGTCGATCGTTGAGCAGTGGTCAGACAAACTGTCTCGTTTGTGACATTGGTATAGATCAAGCGAGCGCCAATGACAGGTGCACCCGTCTCGACATGATTATCGCGAAGGATTTCGAGACGTGCGGTGACACTCTGCGACGATGCGATACCGCAGCAGGATATAGCCACGGCAAGGCTGCAACTAACTCTACTCGCTATTCCCATTTCGCTGCGCCTGCCCCTCTTGCCAGCGTTCGTTGAACTGTTTGCGGAAGGCCGCGAATTCGCCCGTCTTGATCGCTTCGCGCATGCGCCGCGTCAGGTCCTGGAAGTAGGCGATATTGTGCCAGCTCAGGAGCATGGCGGAAAGATACTCGCCAGACCGGAAGAGGTGATTGAGATAGGCCTTTGAATAATCGCGGCTGGCCGGACAGTTGAGCTCGGGCATCAGCGGGCTGTCATCATCGACGAATTCGGCGCGCTTGATATTGATCGGGCCCCAGTCGGACCAGGCCTGGCCATGACGACCGGAACGGGTCGGCAGAACGCAGTCAAACATATCGACGCCGCGGGCCACGGATTCGACCAGGTCGATCGGCTTGCCCACGCCCATCAGGTAACGCGGGCGCTCGCTTGGCAGGTGCGGTGTGGTGTAGTCGAGGACTTCACACATCACTTCAAACCCCTCGCCTACCGCGAGTCCGCCAATGGCATATCCGTCATACCCGGTTTCGATGGACCGTTCCGCGCTTTCGCGGCGAAGGTTCTCGAACACCGATCCCTGGACAATGCCGAACAGCGCCTGGGTGTCCCGCGTGCCAAAGGCCTGTTTGGAGCGCGCGCCCCAGCGCAGGGAGAGCTCCATGGAGGCACGGGCCTCTTCTTGCGAACAGCCAAAGGGGGTGCACTCGTCCAGCTGCATGGAAATGTCCGCGCCCAAGAGGTCCGCCTGGATCTCGATCGAGCGTTCCGGCGTCAGATTGTATTCCGACCCGTCGATATGGGAGCGGAACTTCACCCCCTCCTCGGTCATCTTTCGGAGCTTGGAGAGCGACCAGACCTGGAAACCGCCACTATCGGTCAGCATCGGGCCCTGCCAGGTGGAGAATTTGTGCAGGCCGCCAAGGCTCTTCACCCGCTCGGCACCCGGGCGCAGCATGAGGTGATAGGTATTGCCCAGGATGATGTCGGCGCCGGTGCCCTTCACCTGGTCCATATAGAGCGCCTTGACCGTGCCTGCCGTGCCCACAGGCATGAAGGCCGGCGTCTGGATATCGCCGCGCGAGGTGGAAAGCGTGCCACAGCGCGCCGCGCCGTCGGTTGCATGGATCGTATAGGGAAAGGCGCTCATGTCTGTCGCTCCAGCAGGCACGCATCGCCGTAGGAATAGAAACGATATTCCTCGGCGATGGCGTGGGCATAGGCCTTCTGCATCACATCCAGCCCACTCATCGCACTGACCAGCATGAAGAGCGTGGACTTGGGCAGATGAAAATTGGTCATCAGGGCGTCGGCGATGCGGAATTCATAACCTGGCGTGATGAAGATATTGGTGTCGCGACTGGTTGCCTCGACCTTGCCCGGCTCAGACGCCAGGCTTTCAAGCGTGCGCAGGGCCGTGGTGCCCACAGGGATGACCCGGCGACCATCCGCCTTGGCCTGGTTGATCTGTTGAGCAGCGGCCATTGAAATCGTGCACCATTCCGAGTGCATGTCATGATCATCGGTGTCATCCACCTTGACTGGCAGGAAGGTGCCTGCGCCAACATGCAGGGTCACATGCACCATCTCCACGCCGCGATCCCTGAGCGCCTGCAACAGGCCCTCGGTAAAGTGCAGGCCAGCCGTCGGCGCAGCAACCGATCCCTCTTCCCGCGCGAACAGGGTCTGGTAGTCTTCATTGTCCTGCTCGTCGACACCACGCTTGCGCGCGATATATGGCGGCAGCGGCGGCGCACCGGTCGCGGCAATCGCCTCGTCCAGCAGGGCCCCGGACTGATCGAACCGCAGCAGCGTGTCTCCACCGTCCGACTTGGCCTCGACCACAGCCGACAGCTCGCCAAAGCGGACCGTATCGCCTTCCCGGATGCGTTTGGCGGGGCGAATGAAGGCGCGCCAGGCATCAGCGGCCTCGCGCTTGTGCAGATTGACTTCAAGCGTCACATCCCCGCCGCCGCCATGCGCGCGGGCGGGGCGAATGCCTTCCAGCGCGGCCGGAATGACCCTGGTGTCGTTGATGACCATCAGGTCCCCGGGTTGCAGCAGGTCCGGCAGGTCGCGCACGCCCTTGTCGGCCAACGCGCCGCCGGCCGCGACGTGCAACAGGCGTGCAGCATCACGGGGACGCGCCGGACGAAGCGCGATACGCTCCTCGGGCAGTTCAAAGTCGAAGTCAGTTACTTTCATGCCGCACCGTCTATCTTTCGCCATTCTTGTCGGCAACACGCAAGCGGCGATTTCTCTGCACATGGAGCGTTGAATGAACTGGATCCGCTCGGGTCTGTTACTGGCAAGCAGCGGGTTGATCCTGCTGACAGCCGCCTGTCTTGCGGGGGTATTTGGCGCGCCCACCGACACATTCAACCATCTCTGGCCTGTCTGGATGGCTGGCGCGATCGGCCTGCTGGTCGCGACCCTGGCCCTGCGCACCCTCGCCCTCGCGGCCGCCACCAGTATCTGCATCACCCTGCTCGCGGCGATCGCCGTCGACACACGCGATATTCCGGTTATCGAAACCGGGCGAGATATCCGAATTGTGAGTCATAATCTGTGGGGTTCAACCCGCGCCGCGCGCGGGCTGGTCGAGGTGGTCGAGGCCAGCGATCCGGACATCATCGCGCTGCAGGAAGCCTATAACCACCAGAACCCCATGCTGGAGGCGCTGGAAGGCGAATACCCTTATTTCATCCGTTGCCGCTGGGAATCGACGCGCATCTACAGCCGCCTGCCGCTGAGCGGCAGTGGCTGTCTGCGGCCGAACCATCGCCCGGGTGAGCCCTATCTGGATCTGCCCTCGAGCGCCTGGGCCGAAGTTGAGCTGGCCGATGGCACTCGCTTCATGCTGGGATCAATTCACCTCACATGGCCGGAACCTCTCTCCCACCAGGGCGAGCAGATCGACGCCATTGCCCAGGAGCTGGGCCGGGCCGAGCGGCCGGATCTCGTTCTGGTCGGAGATTTCAACGCCGCCTCGCCCGCCCATGCTCTGCGCAGGATGGAGATGGACTGGCAGCTGACGCGCCTGACACGCCACCAGGCCAGCTGGCCGGCACCCTTGCCGATTGTCGGGATTGATCACGCCTTCGCCGGCGAGAACTGGGCCCGGGTTGAGATCGAGGTTGGACCCGCAACCGGCTCCGACCACCGTCCCCTGATCATCGATCTCGCCCGTATCGAGTCTGACTAGCCGTGTGACCAGTCGTCCGGGCTATCGCTGTCATTGGGTGACAGGCCGAGCTCCTCGCCCACATGGCTGACACCCAGCCCCAGCACGGTGCGGTTGGCATAGGCAAAATAGGCAGTGACCTGGTTGATCTCCAGGACCTCTCCGTCGTCAAAGCCCGCCGCGCGCATGCGCTCGATAACTTCACCACTCAGCGCAGAGGGCTGCCGGGTCAGTTCACGCGCGTATTCCAGCCCGGCCAGATCACGACCGTCGAAAGCGGACGCCAGGTCATCGCTCTCCAGCGCCGAGCGGATCTCAGCAGCGCGAGCATCATCACCCAACAGACGTTTCAGGCCTGCAAAATGGTGTTCGACACAATAGGCGCATTTGTTGAGCATGCTGACATAGGTGCCGATCGTTTCCAGATAGGCCTTGTCCAGCGTATTGCCGAAATGATGCAGCGTCGCCTTGTAGAGGGCCATATGGCCTTCCAGCGTGTGCGGGCGCAGGCTGTGCGACGCCAGGATATTGTCGATCTGACCATCCGGACCGGCCACCCGGTCATAGATAGACTTGAGGCGGCCAGTGGCCGCCTCTCGTGAAACTGTCTTGATCCAGCTCAAAGCCCTATGCCTCGATGACGGTGGCCTTGATGATCTTGCCCGGCTCGGCCGGCGGCTCGCCCTTCGGCAGCGCGTCGACGTGTTCCATGCCGGATTCAACCTGGCCCCAGACGGTGTACTGGTTGTTGAGGTACGGAACTTCGTCCAGGCAGATGAAGAACTGGCTGGACGCGGAGTTCGGATCCGCAGCGCGGGCCATGGACATGGTGCCACGCACATGCGGCTCGGCATTGAACTCGGCCGGGATATTCGTACCGGATCCACCCATGCCATTGCCGTTCGGGCAACCGCCCTGGGCGACAAAACCGTCGATGACGCGGTGGAAGGTCAGGCCGTCGTAGAAGCCATCCTTGACCAGTTTGGTGATCTGCTCGACATGCTTCGGCGCCAGGTCCGGGCGCAGTCCGATCACAACATCACCGCCATCAAGGGTGAATACGATTTTTTCGTCAGCCATTCGTCTTAGTCCTGAATTCGAGTGGGAATATCAATCGCGCAGACATCCGGCAGTGCTCCGGAGGTGTCACGCAGGGTTTCGAGATAGGCCGCGAAGGACGGGTGGTCCGTGTCGACAACCTGAACATTGGTACGCTCTGCCTCGGGCAGTTCAGCCTCCACCCGCATGGATCGGATGAGGTCCGGGGTGAAACCCGGATCCTGCTGATACGTGCCCACGGCGATATTGTTGACAGCATCCTGTCCGTAACGCACCCGACCCCAGACCGTATAGGAGGCGTTGAGGTGCTCGGCATCGCCGCGCGTGATGTAGAACTGGCTACCAGCCGAGTTCGGGTCATTGGTCCGCGCCATGGCAGCGGCGCCCTGGCAGTGCAGCAGCCAGCTGGCGACCTGGCCTGTGGCCGTGATCATGGACTGGGCAATCGGCTGGGTACCGGCCGGGAAGGAATTCCAGAAACCGGCCTTGCCCACCTGCGGAATGGACGGGCTAACCTGGCGGTCCATCAGCTCGGAAATCTCGAGCTCCGCACCACGCTGCACCGTGAACTCGGCCTGCAGGCCCGGCAGATCGGCACGGTGGTTGGCATTGGCGCGGGATCCACCGCCCTGCGCCATGAACCCGTCAATCACGCGGTGCCAGACCAGGAAGTCGTAAAAACGCTCGCGCGCAAGCGACTTCATGCGATCGACATGGGCCGGCGCAAACTCCGGGGCCAGTTCCACAACGATCCGACCGTGATCAGTTTCAATGTAGAGCGTATTTTCCGGGTCCAGGTCGCGCCAGGCGTCTTCCGGAAAATCATAGGCAGTAACCGCCTCTTCCTGGACGGAGGTCGCCACTGCTGTGGTTGCAGCCGACGCCGCAGCACTCTCGGTGCTTGCCTCGGTTTCAGTTTCCGCTTCGCGGGCACAGGCCGTGGCGGTCAGGGCCAGTGCGAGGGCAGTCGACAGGGATAAACGCATGATCACGCAAAACGCTCCTTGAGACGGCTTTCAATCCGCGGCGGGACAAAAGCCGATACATCACCGCCCAGGGCGGCTATTTCCTTGACCAGACGGGAGGCGATGGCCTGGTGACGTGGATCGGCCATCAAGAACACGGTCTCGATCTCGTCATTCAGCTGCTGGTTCATCGCAACCATCTGGAACTCATATTCAAAATCAGATACAGCTCGCAATCCACGCATGATGGACTGGGCGCCGACCTGCTCAGCAAAATGCATCAGAAGGCCATCAAACGGGCGCACCTCGATCTCGGCATTCTCTGCCAGGTGCGCGACTTCCTGTTCGACGATCTGCACGCGTTCCTCGAGGGAGAAAAGCGGTCGCTTGGCCTCGTTGATCGCCACGCCGATGATCAGCTTGTCGACCAGTTTCACGGCCCGCCCGATAATATCGAGATGACCATTCGTCAGCGGGTCGAACGTGCCCGGATAAAGCGCGGTGCGCGACATGGCGAGACAATCCTTCTTGCCGACATCACCAGCCGGGTCCATCCCCGGCGGCAACATCGTTTGCTCGTGCCGTATCTCTTGCAGATGCAGGTAGGAAGATCAATCTCTTGATACTTTTGCGACTGCCGCCTAGGCATGATGTGACGCTCATACTTGAGCGGGCTCGGGGCAGGACAATTCATGAATTTCGCGCAGGAACAGAACCAGGCGGTTGCCGCCCTGAAACGGGGAGATCGTGCCACCTGCCTGACCGCTCTCTCCCGGCTGGCCGATGCTCCTGACACCGCCGCCATCGCCTTTGCGCCCCTGGCCCGTCTCGCGGATGCCATCGGCGCCTGCGGACATGCGCGCCGTTTTGCACTCCGGGTTCTGGACCGGAGCTCCGGACAGGAGCCCGAACTGCTCGGGCTTCTGGACATTCTTGTTCGCAATGGCGGCATGAGCGAAGCACGTGAACGCGCGCACTCCGCGCTCGAACGCCTTCCGCAAAGCCTCGGCCTCAATCATTTCTGCGGTGTGATCGCCAGCCAGCTCGGCGAGACCGAGGCAGCGCGCGAGCATTTCGACCGTGTTCTCAGCCAGGCCCCGCTCGCAGCACCGGCCTGGGTCAGCTTCGCCAACCTGCCAGGAACCGGTTCAGAACGGGAGATCGAGGCGCTCAAACAGGCATTGAGCCAGGCCGTCCGCACGCCGCCCGAAAACCAGGCGGCCATGCAATCCGCGCTCGGCTTGTGGCAACACCGCGCTGACGATCGATCCGCGTTTGACTATTGGGACCGGGCGGCGGCCCTGATGCGCTCCGTACGCCCCTACGACCGATCCCGGGAAGAAGCTGCAGTTGATGCCCTTATTGCCAGTACGCCGCGCGCCGAAATGGGCTGGAAACCTAGCACGCAGACATCCACCCGCCCTATCCTGGTGACCAGCCTGCCACGCTCGGGCTCGACCCTGGTGGAACAGATCCTGTGCTCGCACAGCACGGTCACCGATGGCGCGGAGCTCAACCTGTTCAAACACGCGCTGATGCCGATTGGCGGTGGCGTCCAGCCTGCGCTTGCCGAACGCTTCAACGCCGCTCACCCTGACCCGTGGAGCATGGTCGGCGGGTTTTACCTGGACATGCTGGACGGCCGCTTTGGACCGGAAGGGCGGATCGTCGACAAGACGCTGAATTTCTCGCGTTTCCTGCCCTGGCTGGAGGCCAGCCTGCCCGAGGCCCCGCTGATCTGGATGCGCCGCAATCCGGAAGCCGCCGCGCTGTCCTGTTACCGGACCTGGTTCCCGCAAGGGCTCAACTGGTCCTGGTCGCTTGAGGACATCGCGCATCAATTCCGGCTTGAAGACCGGCTATATGAGCACTGGTCGACACTTTACCCGGATCGCATACTGAGCGTTCAGTACGAGGACCTTGTCGCCGATGCCGACAGCTGGATCGCGCGTATCGCGGAACATTGCGGCCTGGCGCCGGAACCGCAAATGTCACGTTTCCACGAGACCCGCCGCGCAGTCCTGACCGCTTCCGTCGACCAGGTTCGGCAGCCGCTCTATGACAAGGCGGTTGCAGGCTGGAAACAGTATGAAGTGCAGATGCGCCCCTTCAGCGAGGCCTATCGCCCGGCCTAGTGGCTGCGGCGCAGGGCCAGCCAGCTGGCGGCCAGGAAAATCAGCCCGCCGCTCATCTTGTTGACCAGACGCTGGAACCGCGCCTTGCGCAGGTAACGCGACAGTCCTCCGCCCATAACGGCATAGGCGCTGTCCAGCACCAGGGCGACCAAAAGGAATACGCCGGCGAGCGTGAAAAGCTGAGGTGTTGTTGCGCGTGTCGGATCAACAAAGACCGGCAGGAAAGCGGCGTGAAAAACCATCGTCTTGGGATTGGCCAGGGCAGTGGCTGCTCCGTGCATGAAAAGCTGGCCGTCCAGGGGTTTGGCTTCACCTGATGGCGGGGCTGTCCAGATCTTGAACGCCATCCAGACCAGATAGGCGACACCGGCCCATTTCAGGACCGTGAACGCCCACCCCCAGATCGAGAGCAGAACACCGAGTCCCACAACAACGAGCGCGATCTGGGCTGCCTGGGCCAGCGTCGTTCCGGCGACAACCAGCAGCGCGCTGCGCGTCCCGTGCGCTGCCCCGGTGGCGAGGATCACCGCGACATTGGGACCGGGCATGATGATCAGGGCCACGCTCGCTGCGATGAACGAGAGTAGCGTGGCCCCTTCAATCATTCTTCGCCGCCGTCAGAGCTGCCGGCTTCCGGGGTTTCGCCCTCGGAACCGCCCTCGACGCCTGCGCCATCTTCGACATCCGCGCCTTCATCATCACCGGCATCCTCGATGCGGACGACGGCCACGACCTGTTCCTCGCCATTCAGGCGGATCAGGCGGACACCGCGGGTCGAACGTCCGGCGATACGCACCCCGTCGATCGGGAAGCGGATCAGCTGGCCACCATCGGTGACGGCCATGATCTGATCGGCGTCCTCGACCGGGAAGCTGGCCGACAGCATGGCACCGCGGGACAGGTCCTGCGCAGCGACACCCTGATTGCCCCGTCCCATGACACGGTAGTCATAGGCCGATGAACGCTTGCCCATGCCGTCGGCGCCAACCGTCAGCAGGAATTGCTCGGCCGCGCCCAGTTCGGCGATGCGTTCCGGCGTCAGAGCCGCCTCATCACCGTCCTCGGCCGGTTCCGTCGTCGGCAGATCCGCCTCGTCATCGCCCAGCGCACGGCGCATGGCGGTGGCGTGTTTCATGTAGGCGCGAGCCTCGGCCGGCGTGACGTCCACATGGCGCAGGATGGCCATGGAGATCAGATTGTCATCAGCCCCCATGCGGATCCCGCGAACGCCGATCGAGTTACGGCCGGCAAAGACACGCACATCGGTGACCGGGAAGCGGATGGCGCGACCGCGGTCAGAGACCAGGAAGACATCATCCTGTTCGGTGCAGAGGCGGACATCGATAATGCGCTCCTCCTCACCTTCCAGCTTCATGGCGATCTTGCCGTTGCGGTTGACCTGGACGAAGTCGGACAGCTTGTTGCGACGTACCGTGCCGGACTTGGTCGCAAACATGACGTTGAGATCGGCCCAGGTGCTCTCATCCTCCGGCAGCGCCATGATCGAGGTGATGGTCTCACCCTGGTCCAGCGGCAGAAGGTTCACCAGCGCCTTGCCCTTGGTGTTCGGCGCGCCGAGCGGCAGGCGCCAGGTCTTGGTCTTGTAGACCATGCCCTTGTTGGAGAAGAACAGGAGCGGTGCGTGGGTCGAGGCCACGAACAGGGTCGAGATGAAATCCTCGTCCTTGGTCGCCATGCCGGCGCGGCCCTTGCCGCCACGACGCTGGGCCCGATAGTCGGACAGCGCCGTACGCTTGGCGTAACCGCCATGCGTGACCGTAACGACCATTTCCTCGCGCGGGATGAGATCCTCGTCCTCGAAGTCGAGGCCACCATCCATGAACTCGGAGCGGCGCGGCGTCGCGTAATTCTCGCGCACTTCCAGCATTTCCGAGCGGATGATGTCGAGCACACGAGCGCGCGAACGCAGGATGTCGAGCAGGTCCTCGATCTCCTCGGCCAGCGTCTTGGCTTCATTGCCCAGCTCGTCGCGACCCAGACCGGTCAGGCGGTTGAGGCGCAGCTCGAGAATAGCGCGGGCCTGTTCCTCGGTGAGGCGCAGCGTGCCGTTCGAGGTCAGCATGGAGCGCGGATCCGCCACCAGCTCGACCAGCGGCGCGACATCGGCGGCCGGCCACTCACGGGCCATCAACTGCTCGCGTGCTTCCGTCGGGTTCGGCGCATTGCGGATCAGGGCGATGACCTCGTCGATATTGGCGACAGCCAGGGCCAGGCCAATGATGACGTGTGCACGGTCGCGGGCCTTGTTCAGTTCGAACTTGGCACGGCGGGCAACAACTTCCTCGCGGAAGCGCAGGAAGACCTTGATGATCTCACGCGCGCCCAGCAATTGCGGGCGACCATCGACCAGCGACAGCATGTTGGCGCCGAAACTCGTCTGCATGGAGGACCAGCGGAAGAGCTGGTTCAGGACCACATCGCCATTGGCATCACGCTTGAGCTCGATGACGACGCGGATGCCGGAATGGTCACTCTCGTCACGCAGGTCGGCAATGCCCTCGATCTTCTTGTCGCGGACCAGTTCCGCGATCTTCTCGATCATCGTCGCCTTGTTCACCTGATAGGGAATTTCCGTGACGATAATAGCCTGGCGACCGCTGCGGACCTCTTCGAAATCGGTCTTGGCGCGCATGACGATGGAGCCACGGCCGGTCTGGATGGCGCTGCGCGCACCGGCGCGGCCGAGGATCAGGCCACCGGTCGGGAAGTCAGGTCCCGGCAGGATGTCGAGAAATTCCTCTTCCGACAGGTCCGGATTGTCCAACAGGGCCAGCGAGGCGTCGATCACCTCACCCGGGTTGTGCGGCGGGATATTCGTCGCCATGCCTACGGCGATACCATTGGCACCATTGACTAGAAGGTTCGGGAAACGGGCCGGCAGGACTGTCGGTTCCTGGCGCTCGGCGGAGTAGTTCTCGACGAAATCCACCGTGTCCTTGTCGATATCGGCCAGCAGCGACTGCGCGACCTTTTCCATCCGGCTCTCGGTGTAACGATAGGCGGCCGGCGGGTCACCATCGATGGAACCGAAATTGCCCTGGCCGTCGATCAACGGCACGCGCATGGACCAGTCCTGCGCCAGGCGCACCAGCGCGTCATAGACGGCCTGGTCACCGTGCGGGTGATAACGACCCATGACGTCACCGACGGCGGTCGCACACTTGCGATAGGCCTTTTCGTGCGTCTGACCGTTCTCGTGCATCGTGTAGAGGATCCGGCGGTGAACCGGCTTGAGACCGTCACGCGAATCCGGAATGGCGCGGCTGACGATCACGCTCATGGCGTAATCGAGATAGGAGCGGCGCATCTCCTCTTCGATGGCGATATTGCCTACACCTTCCGGAAGGCCAGAATCAGATGCTGTCAGGTCGTCGTCGTGATCGCTCAAAGCGGGTCTCTTTCATTGATGCCGAACGAGCCGGAAAGGCCTGTCCTACAAGGAATTCGCCGCCCATTTCTCGCGCATGCGTACGCGCGCGTGAATCAGGCGGTCTGTCTGTCGTTAAGTCTTAACAATTGGCGTGATTCCAAGCAAATGCGCGCTGCCGTTCACGCCTGACGGATTAGTGAGACACGACACGCAGAATCTCCGCTAGGCTGGTGAGCAATAGGAGGCGCTGATGAACCTGTTTTCCCGACGGACTTTCATGCTCGGCACGGCCGGGACGGTGGCGACGCTGGTGAGTGGCACTGGTCATGCCCGGCAGTCAGGGGCATGGGCCAATTGGCCTTCGCTTCCGATCGTCGCCCAAGAGATCTATCCCACGAGCCTGAACGGCCGGATCTTTGTCGCGGGGGGCTTCACACGAACCGCTAGCGGGTTCGCCATCAGTCGCAATGGCTATGTTCTGGGAATGCAGGCGGACGACTGCTCAGACGTTGATACCGACACATGCAGCCCGACCTGGCAATCTTTGTCCCCGCTTCCGGAGCCACGGCACCACCCGAACCTCGTAGGGCACGACGAATTTGTCTACGCGTTCGGCGGGTTTCGGGCCAACGTAGATGGTGCCTGGAATATGATCGCGAATACAACGCGTCTAAGCCCGGAGACGCTCGGATGGACGGAAATGTCCCCCATGCCCCTGCCCTATGGCGAGACCGTCGCCATGAGCCTGGGCGATCACATCCATGTCGCCACCGGTCGTCAGCCCAATGGCTCGGCCAATGCGAACTGGAATGATCATGGCGATCGCGGCATGCATTATGTCTATGACCCGGCGTCCGACAGCTGGGACACCGCTGCTCCCAATCCGAACCCGCGCAATTCCGCCGCTGGCGGCGTCATTGACGGGCGTTTGCATGTGGTCGGGGGGCGTGTGGTCAATGACGGCAATCGCGCTCACCACGAGGCCTATGATCCGATTGAGGACCGCTGGCACGAACTTGCGCCCCTGCCCCAGGGCCAGGCCGGGCTGTGCGCGGCGGTGCTCAACGGCAAGCTCTATGCGATGGGCGGAGAGTATTTCGCCAATGGCGGCGGTGTGTACCCCGAGTGCTGGATCTATGACCCGGTCTCTGACAGCTGGGAGGCTGGTCCGGACATGCTGACCCCGCGCCACGGTCTGGGCGCGGTGACGATTGGAGATGGTATCGTCGTCATTGGCGGGGCAACACAGGCCGGAGGCAATGGCACCTCCGACCTCGTTGAAGTGCTTTATCCCGACAGGATCTAGCTGCGCGCGTAGCGCATGAACTCGCTGCGCGTCACCCAAGCATCGGAATTGGCATCCATTTCGTTGAAAATCCCCTGAACGCTGGTCGCGGCCGATGACTGTGCACTCTCCAGCGACTGGGCCAGCAGGCGTTCAAAGTCGATCGACAACACCTCCTCCTGGATCAAGGCACTGTTTTCGATCATCGCGGCCTGGACCGTATCGGTGATCTCCTTGACCATTTCCTGGCTCAATTCACCCTGCGCAGTAAGCCCGGCAAGCTCATACATGGCTGTCAGATCGAAACGATTATCGCCATCCGCGTCGATCTGGGCGAAGGCCGCCTCGGGATCACGGCGATCACCGATCGCGGACTGGGTCGGCAGGAAAGCGCTGGCAGCCAGGCTGGCTGAGAGGACAGCAACGAGAGATAAGCTCATGACGGGTTCCTTGTTTGGCATGGTCATTGTTGGCCAAACCCGCCGGCGTGGTTTCACGGGATATGCCTCGACAAAATCGCGAATGACTTCGCTGGCTGTCAGCCCCTTGTCCTTGCAGGCTTGCATGAACTCCTGCTTGGCCTGGTGGCCGAGACGGATTTCGAGGCTTTCCGAGCGTTTTTCTCGTCGTGTCATATCCGGTGTCACCGCACGCTAATTCTCACCAGTGGGCAGGACCGTCATCAAGACTTCCCGCGCCACCGGACCAGATAAACAAAATAGCCGTCCCGAAGCAGTAAAAAACCTGTCCGGACACTGAATTGCCTGTAATGACAGGCGAGTTGAGGCGCCCCGTCACGAAATTATGCGTTTGCCTTGGGCGCCAACAGCTCTAGAAGGACTGCACTTGGGCGATCAATCGAGGAAATTCATGTCTGTCCGTACACTCAAGACGGCCCTGATTCTGGGTCTGAGCAGCATGCTTGCCGCCTGTGCGAGCGTGGAAACGCCAGTGGCGGAAGCACCGGGAGAAGATCCCATTGTCCTGATGATCGGCCTGGACGGGCTGCGTTACGACGCCATCGACCGTTTCGAGGCGCCAAACCTGCGGGCCCTGGCAGCCCGCGGCACTCGCCCGCAGAGCATGTATCCGGTCATGCCGTCCAAGACCTTCGTGAATTTCTACTCCATCGCCACCGGGCTTTATCCGGAAAACCACGGTATGCTGGCCAATGCGCCCTATGACCGCGAAGCCGACACCATGTTCTCCAATCGCAATGGCGATGCCCAGAACCCGTTCTGGTGGGCTGGCGAGCCGATCTGGCAGACGGCGGAAAACCAAGGCCTGCGGGCGCATGTGATGTTCTGGCTGGGTTCCGAGGTCGAGGGCCAGCGTCCGACGGTCTGGCACCCGTATGAACACGAGAAACCCTATGAGGACCGTGTCGAGGAAGTGCTCGCCTGGTTCGACGCGCCCGCTGACGGCCAGCCGGATTTCGCCGCGGTCTATTTCGACCATGTCGACAGCATCATCCACCGCTCCGGCCCCTTCACCGAGGAAGAAGGCCAAGCGGTTGCGCGTGTGGACGGGCTGGTCGGCGATCTGGTCGCCGGACTGGAAGCCCGCGGCCTGATGGAACGCACGACGATCATCGTGCTCTCTGACCACGGCATGGCTCCGACCTCGACCGAACGTGTTGTCATGCTCGACGCGCTGGCCGATCTGGAAGGCCTCTACATGCCGGACTTCCTGGGCCGTTTTGGCGCCGGGCTGGAACCCTATGTCTATGCCTGGGGTGAGGACGAGGTTGTCGAGCGGGCCTATCACGCGCTGAACGGCGCCCATGACAACATCTCGGTCTATCGGCCCGAGGACATGCCGGACCACTATCACATCGACCACCCGACACGTGCACCGGACCTGTTGATCGTCGGTGATCCCGGCTGGCATCTCAGCCTGTCCAGCGCCAATCTGGAAAACCCCTACCTCGCGGGTCTGCGTGGCAATCACGGCTTTGACAATTATTCCGAGGAAATGGGCGCGACCTTCATCGGCGCCGGCCCGATCTTCCCGGCAGGCACACGTCCGGACAGCTTCGAGAACGTCAATGTCTATGGCCTGATCGCCTGCGCCCTGGGCATCGAGCCTGCCGAGACCGATGGCGATCCGGCAGAGGTGGAGCGGATTTCCGGCGGACGCTGTCCGGCGGAGTAAGCCGACGGAGCCATTCGGCGCGCTAGAACACCGGCTTGGTGATCATCAGTACGAAGATCCCGATCAGCGCCGTAAAAGCTGGCCAGCCGAGCCAGAACCAGTAGCGCATCAGTTTGTGAGTGGCGTCAGGAATGGCGCCGCCCTCGCCCGCCCCGGCGAGCTGGTTGCGCACGCGAAGCTGGATCCACACGACCGGCAGCCAGCAGATTCCGATCAGGACATAAAGCGCATAACTGGCCAACAGCCAGGGCTCAAAGAGGCTGTATCCCGCGCTCATCGCCAGCATGACGCCGGAAACGGGCTGGACGATGACGGCGGTTGTGGTGAAGAGGAAATCGGCCGTGACGGTGAACCGCGCGGCGAAATAGAACTCATTGAGCTTGCCCGAACGCCAGCCCGTCAGCATGAAATAGGCGATCACCGCCCCGCCCCCGAACAGGACGCCGGAAGAAAGGATGTGGACTAGGCGCAGGAGCGGATAGAGCTCGTTCATCTTTCATCCTCGGTCGCCGCGATCATCAGCGCCATGCCAATCAGCGGCACGGATTTGAGCGCCGGCCCCAGCGCGCCGGACCACAGGCCGGGCAGGCTGATCGTGATCGCGGTCAGATAGGCAATCGTCATCGTCGCCATCAGCCAGGCCGCTATGCGCACATGGCGTTTGAGCAACATGGCTGCGCCGACAATCGTGTCAAAGATGGACCCGCCCCACAGGACAATCTGTTGCATCTCCGGTGAGAACCCGCCGCGTTCCAGGATGAACAGGGCTTCTGATCGCGCGATGGTGAGCGAGAGAATGCCCGTGACCAGCCAGAAGGCAGCGAGCAGGACACGCGCCAGCGGTCGGGCAAAACCCAACCGGGCGAACCAGCGATCCTGCGCTCCCGCGGGAGAGGCGTTGAGGAAATCCGTGAAGCCCCGCGGTTTGGCGCCGGTCGCTTCCAGCCAGGGCTGCGGATCGCCTTCGACGTCGAAATCAAGCTGTTTGAGCGAATTGGTGCGCATGGCCGTCTTGATACCCAGCCAGCCCAGCATGTCGCCGAACAGGAAGGCCGGACGCGCCATCCAACGCGGCACTTTCACCAGGCGTGTCTCGCCAAAGCCCAGCCAGCGACGATAAGCGACCAGGATATCGGCCAGGTTGATCCGCTCCGGTCCGGACAGGTCCCAGCGCACACCGGCGGGCGAACCCGGGCGGCAGCACTGTTCCACCGCATCAACAACATCATCCACCGCGATCGGTCGGAAGACCTGCTCCCCGCCCACGACCGGTGTGATCCAGGGCAGGCCGGCCAGGGCGCGGATGAGGCTGGTGCCCCCATAACTGTTGCGGCCAACGACCAGGGAGGGCCGCAAAACGACGCTGTCCAGAGCGTCCCCTTGTCCGGCATCGAGCACGAGCTGTTCGCCCGCCTCCTTGTCTGCTGCATAGGTCGAACCGGAGGCCGACACGGCACCCACGGCCGAAATATGGACGAAACGGGCGACGCCTGTTTTCTGACAGGCCTCAATCAATTCGGTGAGCCCGTCGACATGCACGGCGCGGGAGTTTTCATTCAGCCCGTTCTGGAGCACGCCGACACAATTGATCACCGCATCCACACCCTCGAGCCGGCCTGTCCAGTCGGCCGTCTTGTCGGTGGTGAAGTCACACGGGATCCAGTCCAGCGCGGGCAAGCGTGTCCGGGCCGACCGCCAGGAGCGTGCCGCGGCGATCACCTCATGACCGCGCGCCTGGAGGGCTGTTGCGATGTGGGAGCCGATAAAGCCCGCTGCGCCGGCGACGAGAAGTTTCATTCAAAAGCTCCGCCGCCGGATCATGATCAGGGTTGAGCGTTCGCCTGGGCTCTCGCGCCCTGAACAATCAGCAGATTTCCCTCGATATTGCGGCGCACGGTATCCTGCAACGAGGACCAGGTTGCCTCGACCTTCAGCCATTCATTGCCCGCCATCGGGGAATTGTTCACCGCCGCATAATAGGCGGCCTGCCCGAAGGAACAGGCCCACCAGGGTGAAGCCTGGCTGGAAAAGGCTTCGCCGGAATTGAGCAGACGTTCCAGTGCCGGCTCGGCCAGGTCGAGCCTTTCCGACAACAGGGTCACAATGCCCTCACCGGCATATTGCGAGGCCATGTCGACCACTTCCATCGACGTGCTGTCGACACAGCGCATGGCGTCATAAACAGACCGGGCACGCCCGAGGAAATAAGCCTCCAGCGCCCGCTCCGGATTGCTTGCAGCCTCGCGGCGGGCCACCTCAAACAGGAAAACCGGCGGATTCAGATCGCGACGCTCCCAGAGTTGCTGGGAGATGGCCTCGGCTTGCGCTTCATCTGCACTGCGCACGGCCGACAGGGTCGCCAGGACATCGCCCCATGCCGCATCACCGACTACAAACTCACCTCTCACCCCTTCATGTTCGATCACATAGATCGACGGGGTACGCAGATTGGGGTCTTCCTGGGCCAGGGCCGGTCCGGCGAGGCCCAGGATGGAAAAGCCAGTGGTCAGAAAGGCAGTGGTCAGAAATGCACGCATGTCATGCTCCGATTTAGCCATCTGCCAGGAAGCTTGCGGCACAAGACGGCGAATTCATGTCCTAGAACGGGATTTCATCATCCAGATCTGCGTTCCGGAAGTCCTCTTTCGGGCCATCCATGGCCGCCGGAGCACTTCTGGACGGTGCCGATTCAAAACTGCTGCCACCTTCACTGCGGCCGTCGAGCATTTGCAATTCGCCGCGGAATTTCTGCAGCACAACCTCGGTGGAGTATTTTTCCTGGCCGTTCTGGTCGGTCCATTTGCGGGTCTGCAGCTGGCCTTCGACATAGACCTTGGAGCCCTTGCGCAGATAGTTCTCGCAGACCTTGACCAGGTTCTCGTTGAAGATGACCACACGGTGCCATTCCGTCTTCTCGCGCTTTTCGCCGGTCTGGCGGTCACGCCAGCTTTCCGACGTCGCGATGGACAGATTGCAGACCGCATCGCCGGAATTCATGCGACGGACTTCCGGGTCACGGCCCAGATTACCTACCAGAATTACCTTGTTCACACCCGCCATCGCCCTGGTCTCCATTCTCGGCCAGCTTCTCGCCCGCCATTTGTTCACATTCTGTTCCGCGCGTCAAACACGCGATTCTTGCGGCGGAGTGTGGACGGCGGGCGGATGGGATGTCCAGAGCGCAGCGCTGCGCTTCCACAGGCGTGTACAGGTCGTCGTACCGTTCAAACCTTTGTCGCTTCAGCGCGGAGGTCAGCTGCTCGCTGCGCTCGCCCCCAAGGCCAAGCGTGCGGACTATCGCCTCCAAAATCCAAATGCGTCAGAACTGCGGCCAAGCGCAGATCTATTTGTACTTTAACAGCAGCCCTCCCCACACCGTAACACGGCCCAGGGTACTCGGCGGTCGTTCCAGCTCTCTTCGCCCAATTCTTTTCAGCCTGCATCACTATCGCTTCACGATCCTCAGTTGATTTTTCGCCCTCAAGTAATGCGAAGTACGATCGATACGTTCGCGCAATTTCTCCACGGCCCGCCAGAAGCGATTTTGCCTTTTCCGTAGCTGCTGCGGGGACAGGCTTGCACAATAGATTTGCGATCAAAACACCATCAACGACATCCCATGGATAGACGGTCGCGAACGTTGGAAAGATCTGAGGAACCAGCTCTGCTTTGCCCGCCGCGATCAAGAGGAGATGAAGTGAATTTATGGATTCTCCTTCAACAATTCTTCCGCCCGGAAGCTGGGATAGTTCGAGTGCAACCTCCTGCAGGCGAAGCAGGGCGTGCAGCGCATCCTCATACTCACCTCGTACCCTCCAGTTAGTCACGACGAGCTGCACCCACGCAGAAATCTCGGCCTCTAACATAGCAATCTGGTGAGCTGTTTCCCCTCGGTCACGCGCCAACGCTCGAGCTCTTGCAGTCTGCTCGACATCATCACGAAAGGCCCGCAAACAACGTTCCCTGTAGCCGCCTTCATTGAACGCAACCGGTTTGACAGTCTTCCTTTTGCCCCAGTTGAACATCTCAGGCTCCGTTGTATTCGAGGTGGCCGGTAGGCGCACCAACAGTCCGCGACAAGACAGACACTCACACAATTTTGTTCTTGTCTAGCGACACCCAGAAACGCAGCTCGGGCCTGGATCGAGCGCCCGATCCGCGAACTTGGCCATCCTCCCCCTCGGGGAGGTGGATCCGCCGTAGCCTTGGCGAAGGCGGAGACGGAGGGGCCGGAGGGCGTAGCCCGGAGGAATAGCTCGCTGCGCTCGCCCCCTTCGCCTCCGCTTCGCTCCGGCACTTCCCCGGAGGGGAAGATAAGCGGAGTACCACTGGATACCGGGGGCGCGCATCACTATCCCTTGGCAGAGAGGGGCACTCTCGTCGTCAAGAATGTCCGCTGAGCCATCAAGCGAACCGCGTGTCCCCTGGTAATCAGTCGACAGCTAATTCCCCCAGGGAATCGTTATCTCACCGGCATTTGGATGTTTTGAAGCCCCCTCCAGATCCTTGGCCCAATTGAACAGGATCCCTTCTCTCCAAAGGGCGCGGCGCAATCCGTCTCGATCTGCTTCGCGAGTGTCCCACACCCACCTGTCCCGGCTCATCTGCCGCAAGTGACCGCGGTGTTCCCCTGCACTGATCCAGGTTTCCAGCGACATTCCTTCAATTGGCCGATCCAGGTGATGTCGGTTCAGATAGTTTTGGAGATAGACGCTTCGCATCTGACCCTGTTTCCAAACCGCCTCTTTCCATGCGGTGTTCCAGAACGAAATATTGAGCCCCTCGGAGTCACTGTCTTCACTGCGGCCATCCCAATTGGCTTGCTCCATGCCCAGAGCATATGTGGCTACCCCTGCAGACCTGGTTCTTTCATATTCAAACGCATAGCCGGGCGGAGCGCTCACCACCATCAAATCGACAAGGTCCGCAATGGCGCGTTCGTTTTGGCGCCAAAGCGCGCTCTCAGCAACAAGATAAGCGACCCCTTTTTCCAAGGAAACTTCAACATAGATCCGGAAATCAAAAACGGGATGGCGGCCCTCACTCGTCAAACCAACAAGTTGAAAGCTACCGACACCTGCATCGAGGCTCGCGATCTTCGCCTTTGACCGGGCAAAAGAGACCAATTTCCCGGAGAATCCCGGGGCCGCAAGCGCGCATTTATCGATTTGCACACCAGCTTGTTCGAATAACTCAATCGCCTTTTTGAGCCATGAAATTGTATCAGTCACGCCTTCGTTCAGTCCGTAGATAACGAAGCCGGTGCAACTCTCATCCATACCGTTCTCTCGGGTGTAAAACCGGAACACAGCGCCTGTTCCAACGCACAAGCAGGGACACACACTCTTCAGCCGCTGTCCAGCCGGTTTCTCCACCACGCACCAGCCACCTACCCTCCCGAAACCCACAACCAGGTCTGGCGCTCGATCCGCGAGCTGGGGCTGGTCTCACCCATGACGAAATGATCGTGGAACAGATACCGGCCATCGCGGGAGAAGGCCGGGAAGAACTCCATGACGTCCGGGGTGTCGGTGACCTGCCATTCGCGGCCGGTTTCGATGTCGAGGGCGAAGAGGTCGTGATTGCCCGGGCTCATGGCGCGGGAATAGACGACGTAACGACCGGCCGGGTGCCAGGTGGGCATGTTCTCGATCCAGGCTGTCTCGGTCAGGCGGCGCGGGGGCGTGTCGGCTTCCAGGTCGTGCAGGAAGAGATCGCCTTCCCCGCTGTCCGGATCGCGCCAGGAGACCAGCAGATGCCGGCCATCCGGGGCCAGGCGCGGGTGCTGGTTGAGGCCGTCAAAGCCGGCGGTGACCCGGCGGCGCTCGCCGGTTGCCAGCTCGACCAGATCGACATGCGCCCAGCCGGCATCGGGATTGCGGACTTCAAAGGCCAGGTAACGCCCATCCGCGGACCAGCTGGGAGACTTGATCAGGCCCTGAGAGTCCTCGGCCAGGGTCCGCAGGCCGGTACCATCAGGCCGGATGATCTGCAGCGCGTGTTCTCCCGCGCCATAACCGGGACCACCGACAAAGGCGATCCATTCGCCGTTCGGGGACCAGCGCGGCTCCTGGGCGTTTTCGCCTGCGGGCTGATGCAGGGGCACAGCCTCCCCGCCATCTGAAGGCTGCAGCATCAACCAGACACGACGGGTCGGTTGTTCCCCGCCTTCGTCCAGCATGAAATGTTGATGGATCACCTGTGTCTCACCATCCGGCGAGGCAGAGGCATGATGTTGCATCGGCAGGGCTTCGGCTTGCTGGGCGAACAAAGCCGCCGTGAGGATCAGCGTGGCGATCATCCTTGCACCCGGACCACGACCGCGATGGTCGCGCCTTCAACATCAGACGGCTCGACAACCGGACCGGACAGGCGCCAGATTGCCAGTGTGGCCGGGGCGTCCTCCGCGCTGGCGGTCGGACCGAGGCCGCGATTGGCCATGGCGATATCCCAGTGTCCCAGCATCTCGGTGCCGTGACGGTGGGACACACGGCCCAGCACATGCGCATCATCGGTGGCGACCAACAGCAGGAGATCCCCCTCTGCCAACACATGGGCATCCGGCAGCGCGCCCGCCGGTGCGAGCGTGAGGTGATCACTCAGCGCGCCCATCAGAGTCGGGAAAGCCTCGAGGAATTCCGGGTCGGTGAAAAAGCCCTGCACCTGCTCCGGCGTGCCCATATCGCCGATATTGATGACCTGCGCCCGCTCCTCGCCCGCCAGCACTTCCACCAGCTCGGTCTGGACATAGTGCGCACCATGCCGGTGCATGATCGGAGCGATGGTGTCGGAATAGCGCTCGAACGCCTCGCGCTGGCCATCAGCGATCGTGTTAAATGACACAAAGTTGAAATTCTGCGCCTGGGCGCCGGCACAGACCAGGCCCGCACCGATAAGGGCGATGATTGTCTTGAACATTCTTGTCTCCTGAACAGACCTCCGCGCTAGCAGGCGTGCCCAGGTCGCGCGCGCGCCAGCGCGATGAGCGGTCGCTTCGCTGAGACGAATGGTTGCCGCGATGTTCCTGTTGCCTACGTTGTGTCAGGAGGAGGCAGGCCAGGCGCTGGACGCGCGCCCTTCTGTTCTCTAAATGTTCGCAGACGTTTTCGACTCATCTGGGCAGGGTTTCCCGACATGGCGCTAGACAAGATCCGCGTGCAGGGCGCACGCGAGCACAATCTCAAGAATGTCTCGGTGGATCTGCCGCGCGACAGCCTGATCGTGTTCACGGGCCTGTCGGGCTCGGGCAAGTCCTCCCTCGCCTTCGACACCATCTACGCCGAGGGTCAGCGCCGTTATGTGGAAAGCCTGTCAGCCTATGCGCGCCAGTTCCTGGAACTGATGGCCAAGCCGGACATGGACTCTATCGAGGGTCTCTCCCCGGCGATCTCGATCGAACAGAAGACGACCTCGAAAAACCCGCGCTCCACGGTGGGTACGGTGACCGAGATCTATGACTATATGCGCCTGTTGTTCGCACGTGTGGGAACGCCTTACTCCCCAGCGACCGGGCTGCCGATCGAGAGCCAGACCGTCAGCCAGATGGTCGACCGCCTGATGGAGCTGGGTGACGGCGCGCGGCTCTACCTGCTGGCCCCGGTCGTGCGCGGCCGCAAGGGCGAATACCGCAAGGAATTCGCCGAATGGCTGAAGACCGGCTTCCAGCGGGTCAAGGTGGATGGCGAGTTCTATACGCTGGAAGACGCGCCCGAGCTCGACAAGAAGTTCAAACACGATATCGATGTTGTGGTGGACCGCGTGGTCATCAAGGAAGGACTGGAAAGCCGCCTGGCCGACAGCCTGGAAACCGCCCTGCGCCTGACCGATGGCATCGCCGTTGCCGAATTTGCCGATCGCAAGGACGAAAAGGGCAATCCGGAACGCATCATCTTCTCCGAGCGGTTTGCCTGCCCGGTCTCCGGGTTCACCATTCCGGAAATCGAGCCGCGCCTGTTCTCGTTCAACAACCCGTTTGGCGCCTGTCCGACCTGTGACGGCCTCGGCCAGTCACTGAAATTCGACCAGGACCTGGTCGTTCCCGATCGCGACAAATCCCTCAATGACGGCGCCATCGCACCGTGGAGCCGAGCGACGTCCAAGCTTTACATGCAAACCCTTCAGGCCTTGGCCCAGCACGCGGGCGGCGACATGTTCACGCCCTGGCACGACCTGCCGGAAAGTTTCCGCAAGCTGGTCCTCTTCGGCACCAAGGAGGATGTCACCTTCATCTATGAGGACGGGCTGCGTAAGTTCGAGACCAAAAAACCCTTCGAAGGCGTCATCCCCAATCTGGAGCGCCGCTGGCGCGAGACCGACAGCAGCTGGGTGCGCGAGGACCTGGCGCGTTTCCAGTCCTCCCAGCCGTGCGAGACCTGTGGCGGTCGGCGCCTCAAGCCGGAAGCCCTGGCGGTGAAGATTGACGGCAAGGACATCTCCCAGACGTCGGAAATGTCGATCCGCAATGCGCGCGACTGGTTCGGCGAGATCGAGGATACGCTCTCGCCGAAGAACCGGCAGATCGCCGAACGCATTCTCAAGGAAATCCGCGAGCGTTTGAAATTCCTGGTCGATGTGGGTCTGGATTATCTGACACTGGATCGCGCCTCGGGCACCCTCTCCGGCGGTGAAAGCCAGCGCATCCGTCTGGCCAGCCAGATCGGTTCGGGTCTGACCGGCGTGCTTTACGTGCTCGACGAGCCGTCCATCGGTCTGCACCAGCGCGACAATACCCGCCTGCTGGACAGTCTCCAGGGCCTGCGTGATCTGGGCAATACGGTCATCATCGTCGAGCATGACGAGGAAGCCATCCTGACGGCCGACTATGTCGTCGATCTCGGCCCCGCTGCCGGTGTGCATGGTGGTGAGGTCATCGCTGCGGGTACGCCGGCGGAAGTCCAGGCCAATCCGAACAGCCTGACGGGCCAGTATCTGTCCGGCGCACGCCAGATCGAGGTGCCGGCCAAACGCCGCACGATAGACAAGAAGAAACAGGTCAGCGTCGTCGGCGCGACGGGCAATAATCTCAAGGACGTGACGGCCGACTTCCCTCTGAAGGTCCTGACCTGTGTGACCGGTGTGTCCGGCGGCGGCAAGTCGACCCTGACCATCGAGACCTTCTACAAGGCGGCCGCGCGCCGTCTGGCCAAGGCCCAGCAGGTCCCCGCTCCGCACGACCGCATTGAAGGTCTGGACGCACTGGACAAGGTCATCGACATTGACCAGAGCCCGATCGGCCGTACGCCACGCTCCAACCCGGCGACCTATACCGGTGCGTTCACACCGATCCGTGAGTGGTTTGCGCAATTGCCCGAAGCCAAGACACGCGGCTACAAGCCCGGCCGTTTCTCCTTCAACGTCAAGGGCGGCCGCTGTGAGGCCTGCCAGGGTGATGGTGTGGTGAAGATCGAGATGCACTTCCTGCCGGACGTCTATGTCCCGTGCGATGTGTGTCACGGCAAGCGCTTCAATCGCGAGACGCTGGAAATCCAGTTCAAGGGCAAGTCAATCGCCGATGTGCTCGACATGACGGTTGAGGAAGCCGCCGATTTCTTCAAGGCGGTCCCGGCCGTGCGCGACAAGATGGAAACGCTCAAGCGTGTCGGTCTTGGCTATGTGAAAGTCGGCCAGCCTGCGACCCAGCTGTCGGGCGGTGAGGCCCAGCGCGTGAAACTCTCCAAGGAGCTGTCCAAACGCGCGACGGGCAAGACACTCTACATTCTCGACGAACCCACAACGGGCCTGCATTTCGAGGATGTGCGCAAGCTGCTCGAAGTCCTGCACGAGCTGGTCGATGCCGGCAACACGGTCGTGGTGATCGAGCACAATCTCGATGTCATCAAGACAGCCGACTGGCTGATCGATCTGGGTCCCGAGGGCGGTGATGGCGGCGGCATGATCGTCGCGGCCGGCACGCCGGAGGATGTGGCCAAGGTCGAGGCGAGCTGGACCGGACGCTATCTGAAACCGTTGCTGGAACGGGACAAGGCGCGGGAGAAGGCTGCGGCGGACTAGCCCTCCCCTCGCTCCGACTGCTCCCGCATCTCGCTCAACCAGACAAGATAGCAGCCTGGCCCCAGCATGAAGAAGCTGGTGATCAGGAAGACACCGACAGCGAAAACGTATGTAGCAGTGGTAGAAGCGCCCCCGAGCTGTTGCATTCCGCTCATAGCGATCAAGCTTGAGGCCACAAAGCTAATCGCCAGAACTATAATAAGGTTCGCGCCCACGGCGAGGCTCGCCGACAACTGCATATGCTTTACTGAGGAGAACGCACCGAAAACCACAATCTGCTGTCGCCTCACGCTCATTGCTCCGGCTGCGGCGAAGATGGTCAGCAACCAGACCGCCACAGGTAAAAAGACGAAGGACACAGCGCCGCCGCCACTCAGAAGTTCGAGTGGCCAGAACAGGATGTTGAGGATGATGTTAATGACAGACATCGTCACCCACAGCCGGCGGTATTCTGGACCAAAATCGAAGATCTGCGGTCTGTCCGGCAGCCGCCCTGTGAGCGCCTGCAGCCACAACAGGGCGATTTGCGCGGGCAAGAGCAACACACTGGCGATCATCACCAGCATTATCGCGAGCTGGGCAAAACCCGCGACAGGTGACGACAGTATCGATCCCACCCCAGACAACGCACCGCCTGCGACAGGAATCAATGCCAACAGGAAAGCCCGACCCATGATGTGCCGGAACTCCCGCGGATTGGCACGTGCGTAGAAGACCGAGAAAAAGACCGCTTCAACGAAGCTGAAACGGGTCATATCTAATCCTGCCTGGTCTCAGCGCCGGAAACAGTGGAGCGCGCCGCCTTCGCGGCTATGGCTGCGGTCGGACCGAACATCAAGACTCCAAGGATAACCTGTATAGGCGCACCGATGTAAAGGAGATCACCCAACGGGTTCACCAACATCGCGATATACTCTTCGCTGACCACAGCTTGCCCGGACACCCCCATTTGCATGCTGGCCATCATCATATCGCCGGTCAAAAGGATCTGAACCACAAGGACCACGATATAGATCAACAGGTGCGCTCCAAGAAGCGACCAACCCTGCCCCTTGCTCAACTTCCATCCCGACAGCGTAAAGCGCCGCTCCTTGATGCTGAGGGGATAATTCACCGCGAAACGCCCCAGGATGTAGAACAGAGGTATCAACATGATTAGGCCGAGTACGACCCCCATTACCCCTGCCGCCATTCCCGCAACGTGCGCCGCTCCATTGCCTCCACTGCCCGCACTGCCTACGAGCAGACCAGTTACGCCCCCAATGATCGCAATGATCAGGATAAATGCGAGCATCAAGCCAATCGTCAAAACGAGCAGGAGCAAGCTGAGTCCAAAGAAGCGAAACTCATCCGCACCGATCTGAAAAGGCAACCAGGGCTTCGCGTCGTCTCGGACCATCAACCGGTACACGCCGCAATAATAGATAGACATGACGACAACGCCAACGCTGGCACTGACGGCGACCATCGAGAGGTACGGCCCTAACTCCCCGACGCCAAGCCCGCTAGACGCGTTCATGTAATCGGTCATCCAGGCAATGCCGCCAGGGCTTTGCGCCCAAGTGTAGTAGCCGATCATCGCCGCGCTTGCGACAGCGATCAGGATAACGGAGTGCACCGGACGCCAGAACAGCGTGCGGAAGCCAAAGGTGAGCATCTCACCAAAAGACGCGCGGTCGGACATGTTTTCCCCCAAAAAGCACGCTCTAGATGTGCCTATTTGCGGGGCGGAAGACAAGCCTTCTGTGCCCAGCGCCCCCTAGCGACAGGCCTCGCTGATCTGCCAGCCCAGGTCCTGCAGCATGCCCACCAGGATGGCGTCAGGCTGGTGGAGTGTTTCGCCCTGCCCGCTATCGGACAGCATGATCGGGTTGGGCGAGCGCGGGAACGCCGGGATATGCGAGATATTCGTCGGTTCCACCCCCACCGGATAGCCATAATTGGCCGCAATCGCGTGCGCGCCGCTGAAATGAATGGTCGGGTTGGCCAGGGCCAGCGTCAGTTCCAGCGATGGATTGGGAAAGTCCATAAGCGACCGCCCATCCGCGATGCGGATGAAGGTGTCGTAGAGATAAGGCGTGCCGTCCTGCGCATGCAGCGCGAATGTGTAGTCGAAGAAATTGACATAGTCGTTGGGGCGATCGAGCGAGGCGACCGGCTCTCCCTGCCAGGGGATGAAGGCGCTGGAGGAAATTCCCAGACCATGAGCAATTTCGTGGATCGCGACATTGATGAAATCGGTCTGCTCGGCACCAATCGGAGTCTCGCTTGAGAAGTACCAGTTTGTCCGCGCGGACAGGAAAATATTCATGTCGTCGGCATCCTGGTCACGTACGCCAGACAGGGCGTTGGCCAGGGCGCTGGGATACCAGGCATCCCGGACCGGAAGATGCGCCGCGTTGCGAACCAGGCGCTGGGTGGCGAAACCGGTCGGCCCGCGCGGGATCCAGCTCACATGCACCCGGATATCGGTATCGCTAACCAGGTAGTTTTCCCAGATCTCGGCCGCGCGCTGAAAATCTGCCTGAGCGACCTCGGGAACGCCGTCATAGGTGACCGTGATCACCCCCTGCAAGGCAGTCGACAGGATCAGCGCAGGTAGGAAAGCCGACATGCAAGGTTTCCCGTTGAAATCTGTCTAGGCACACGTCAGCGAGACCGGATCCGATCACTGCCCACTCTGCTATTCTCCAGGGATATCCTGCGCCACTGCCGCCTCCACACCGAAATCCGCGGCGCGACCGAACAACAGCACAATCACACAGCCCGTCGCGAACACCGCCGCCGTGACCACGCTGGCTTCCGGACCGAAGGGGCCACCGGTGATCCACCAGGGCACGTCATTGGTGGACGCCAGGTCGACGATCAGAGGCTGTTCCACGATATGCCCGCCGGAGACTTCCAGCCCGAACCCGACGCCCAGCAACCAGTTCCACGAGGCATGGAACCCACACACGCCCCAGATCGAACCTTCCTTGAGCGCATAGAGCGCCAGGAACAGGCCCACGAGCACGATGTTTGTCACCCCCAGATAGAGCACATGGCCTGGCGGAATGTTGAACCCGTGCAACAGGCCGAACAGGACCGAGGTGATGAGGATGGCCCAGAAGGCGCCATGGCGTGAGGAGATCACGCTCATCAACCAGCCCCGGAAGAGGATCTCCTCGGTCGACCCCTGGATGATGAAACCCAGCAGGATTACCCCGATCGGGACAAGAGCTGCGACGGCCAGCGACCCGCTGCCTTCGACCTCATATCCGCCCATATAGGCGATAATGCCAACCACGCCGGCCAGGAAACCAAGTCCGACCACATACCCGCGCAGGAACCGCACAAGAAAGCGTCCGTTCAGGCCGATCGCGCCAATCCCGCGGCGTTCGAAAATGAAGACCCAGAGCAGGCAGACAAGACTCACAAGACCAAAGCTGACACCAAGCTGGTAGGCCACTGGCCCCCAGCTGTATTCCGCCATCAGGGCGTCCCAACCGAAAAATGTAGAAAGTTCACGAGCCAGCAGGAAACCGCCGACCAGGAAAACGGCCAGCAGGACGATACCCGCAATGGTCCAGGTACGACGGTGTTTGGCGCGCCTTGGCGCGAAGAGTTCCCGTCCAGCCATACTCACCCCACAACTCGAGACGGCGAGAGATTATCCGGGAATTCGCGCCGGCACCAGATGCCTATACAAAAAGCCCCGCGACCGGCGCGGGGCTTTTGCTGGCGTGTGTGGAAGGCCTAGCCCTCGCTCGGGCTGGCGCCCATCGGATGGTCCTTGCCGAGCACCGGGGCATCGCCTTCCTCGCCGGCGCCGTCGGCCCGGTGGCGAACCACATTATACGCGGCCACCGAATGCCACATGCCTTCGAACACGATCTGCATGATGTAGAAGAGCGCAAAACCGCCCGCAAACAACGTCATCGGAACCGGCTGGAGGAATGTCTCGCGCAGCATCGCCATGACGTCCTCGAACGTCGGATCGATGTTGGCGTCGGCAAACTCGGAGAGCGGTTCGGCCACAGCCAGCATGCCACCCAGGAAAGGCAGAGCCGCTCCGGCCGACAATATGGTCGACAGGATCATGATCAATATGCCGACAACCGCGTAGGACACCGCCATCGGCAAGAAGACACCATTGGTGGCCTCCCAGCTTTCAAAGAAACGGAATTTGCGGTCGTGAATGGTCAGGGCCGGCGCGCTGGAGAGTTTCACCATCAGGAAGATGGCGCCGATGAACACACCCAGCATGCCCAGCGACACGACCAGGCCCGTACCGATCGCCGTGACAACCTCGTCGCCGCCCATCACAGCCAGAAGGCCACCGCTGGACAGGCCCAGCGTGATCAACAATGTGACGATACCGAAATAGGCCGCCATCACGACGACGATATACATAATGTTGACGCCCAGAAGACGGAATTCGTCGCCACCGAAACGGAAGGGGATAACCGGCGCGACTTCGCGGCGCACCAGGAAGCGCAGCCAGGCGCCCTGGAACATCAGGCTGGCGACAATGCCGACGAGCACGGCGACAAAGCCGCCGGAATAGACGCCGAACAAGGATCGCAGAATGCCAAAGGCTGCCTGGTCATCATCGATCCGGCCGGCTTCCACATCCATGATCAGTTCGATCAGGTCGGAATAGAAAGGCCAGATGAAATAGAAAACGGCCGCGCTCGCCGCCGCGCCAAAGATCAATTGCCACAAGGCGATCCACATCGCGCCTGCCGGATTCTGCCCGAAGCGTTTGAAGAAAAAGAAGATACCGTCGCCGATATCGAAAGATTTGCCAGCCATGCTCAACCCCTGTCGCAAGCGTGCCCAATAATGCCACCAGTGTGCCGCATCAGGGGAAAACCGCTAGGGGGATACGCCCGGAACGTGTCCCGTCAGGCCTTTTGGTCCTGGTTCTCGGTGCGATTGCGATAGATGTAGGCGTAGAGGCCGGTGAGGAGTGGGTAGTTGATGCCAGCCATCAGTCCGAACCAGCGCAGGTACTCCCGCACCTGGGCCATGACCGGCGCGTCTCCCTCAACACGCGCGATCAACTCGAGCTGTTGGAATGGTCGTTCGCCAAGAGCAGCCCCCAGCAGATGATAAACCCCGACCTCCAACAGAAGCAGAGGGCCTATCGTCAACGCAGCCGCTGCGGCTACACGCCACGCTGTTTGATTGGTCAGCGGCCAGACAGAAAGAACGAGCACCCGCCCCTTGTCGATGGTCGCTGGCATGGCCATCGACACACGTGCCGACAACCACAGTACCAGCGCCAGAGCGGCGATGCCGACAACCGCGAGGACAGCCCAGTCTGCCGTTGAGAGATAACCCCAGGCCATCTCCATTTCCGCATCGGCTGCTGCGGGGTCGATGCCAGCGCGCTCAAGAGCCCCGCCGGCGACACTTAGCATCACGGCGATAACGAACATCAAGGCGAGCACAAGACTCACGAACATCAGGACACCAACCAGGATTGCTACAAGGAAGATGCGCCACTCGTCGTGTCCCAACTTCAACCCGAACCGGCCAGAGTAATCGCCCTTCACAGCCATCCTGAGCATGGCCCCCGTCAACGCCAGAAGCGCCATGGGGGTCACCAGCCAAAGCATCCAGTAGAAAGAGAGCGTGATTTCGGAGGGCGCTCCGGCAGTAAGAAGATTCGCCAGCAAGAACAGCTGAGCCACATACAACAGCGTATACGGCGCTGCCGCGATCAGGGCGCGCTGCCAGTGGGAGATCAGGAAAGCATAGGCCGCTGCGACCGAGCGCAGGATGGGAACGGGCGTCGTAGTCATGTCACCTCTCTTAGTGCCTCCATAAATAGCGACTACCGTTCCAAGGCAAGACGGGGCGTCAGTATGGCGCAGGCAGTGGATGAGCTCCTGAACTGAAAAATGAACTGGGCTCGCACACCCGACCGAACCACAGGCACGCCCCCTCGAGAGCGGCTTCATACCACCAATTGTGACATTCCACGTTGTCTCACGCGAGAGAAACTGGCCAGCCCCTACCGTCCGGCGCGGTTACTGTCCGCCGCAGCTTGCCGGATTGGGACATGGGTTAGAGGCCGTTTCACCGCGATATCCGCGCTGCAGGGTTTCGCCAAACCCACGCAGACAGGATTGGTCGCCGCGCGACAACTGTGCGCCATCACGCCAATCCGGTCGCTGCAGCAGGCAGGAACCAGCCGCGTCACCATTCATCGCAGTACCGCCGGCTGCCATCGCCTCCCCGTCGGCGAACATGATCAATTCTACAAGTCCCGGACGGACAACCACCTGATCATCAAATCGCGCAGCAGCATACTCACGCCCCCGTACTGCCGTCAGTGCAGCGTCACTGAACACGCCCTGTGGCTGCTCGAAAACGATGTTGAGATTTTGTGGCTGCCCGGCACGGTCGACATCGAATTGCACCACCACAGCGCCGCCCTGGTCACCGGCACCCGCCGGAAAACTCACGCCAGGAGCGGTCTCAAGCCGCACGTCCTCATAGCCGGGCTGTTCGACGAGATCTCTACGCTCCAGCCGGTTCGCCGCCGCATCATAATGAGCGTTCAGCTCGGCATCGATGTCCGCATAGGGTTGTTCACCAAGTTCATCGCCTGAGCTGGCCGCCAGAAATCCGGCGATCGCAGCATAGGACCAGGCATTCCACAACGTGCTGTCAGAGGCCTCCGCGACCGTCAGCAAAGCCAGGGACATATGATAATGATCCTGCGCCAGCGCCCAGTTTCCAGCCGCGTATTCAGCTTCGCCGAGACTGTAGAACAATAATCCGTAACGGCCATCGAGATCGCGTTGATCCGCTCGGAAAGCCGCGATCGCGTTCCGCGCGGCGCCACCGGCTGCGGCAACATTTCCGCGCCCTCGCAGGATCCGGGCCCGGAGATAATGCATGTCTGCAGCAATCGGACGGTCCTGTTCGCTAATTCGCGGTCGTTCGGCGAGCGCGCTCAAAGCTGCATCCGCGTGCGAAAGTGCGCTTTCGCTCTGGCCAAAAGCGTCTGCAGCACTGGCAACGAGGCTCCAGCGCCAGGCCCGATCCGAGGCGGAAGCCCCGGTTTCCGAAGCGATCCGGGCCGCAGTCCGCAGCACGTCGAAAGCGATACCGTGGTCACCGTTCTCACTGGCGAGATATCCGTAAATTTCCGCTAGCAAACCCTGTGTGGCCCGATCAACGCCACTTGCGATGGCCGCATTGTAAGCCTCGCCGGCCGCGGCCTGGGCCCCGCGCAGATCTCCCGCCTCCTGGGCAGCTTGATAGCGCAGATACGGCTCTGCAACAGCAGGAGGCAAACCTTGGGACAGGCTGGTTTGAGACAACAGAAGGAAACTGGCCAAGACCAGCCCAAGAAAGGAAATTTTGCGCATTGCCCGCTCCCTAATCATACTCGACCGAACATGCGAAACGCTCGATCGCGGCACCTTCTCGAAAAAAACGAGGCAGGCACCCGCCCCCGTCAGGGCAAAATGATAGCGCAATCATTTCACAACCGGCAAGTCCGGAAAGGCCGTGGACATAGCCTGTCAGGCTGCTCGGTGACCGTTACAGCTGCGTCCTGCTCCCTCACTGAAACAGCAACAAGCGTGCCCTCGAACAGCGGCAAACGCCCCCAAGGCAGGACGGGGCGCCAGTATGGTCCAGGTTGGGGGCTAGTTCGCGAGCTCGAAGTTGAATTGGGTTTCAACACCCCGGCGAACGACCGGCTCGCCATCGAGCGTGGCAGGCTCATAGGTCCAGTTCGAGATCGCGTCGATGGCCGCTTCGTCAAACACCCCGCTTGGAATCGAGAAGATCACACGATGATTGATCGTTCGTCCGCGCTCATCGACGTCAAAGCGAACGGCCAGGAAACCTTCATACCCATTCTGGGAGGCATAGTTGGGGTATTGCGGCGGCCGACGGTTAAGGGCCTGCGCATCAATTGCGCCGTCGCGTGGGCGGAAGTCTTCCCCGTCTTCTTCCGGGGTCGGCAGGTGGAACGGATACGCTTCCAATAACCCTGCCATTTCAGCGTCAAACAGCTCCGCCGCGGCCTGGTAACGTCGATTCTCGCTGTTATCGCTTATTTCTCGCAGCGCTCGTCTACGCGCGTAGCCGGAGAGGACACGAGCTGTCTCCTGCTCAGCTTCCGCCGCGTCTATCTGGACAAACACATCTCGTGCCAGGCGCAGTTTCACCGCCGCCGGCATATAGTTATTGCCGGCCAGCTCATTCAAACCGGCATAAAAATAGGCCATTGCTGTCGCCCGATCGATCGCGCGCTCCTCGCTCTCGATCAAGGCAAGCGCTCGCTCAGCCGCCTCCCCGGCTTGCCGGCGTCGTCCGTTGTCACCGGCCAGGCGCGCCGCAAGCACATGGGCCTGGATGGCGTATTCACTAGCACCGACTGGAAGCGTTCCCGCACGAGCGTACGCGTTGCTGGCGTTTCGCGAACATCGGAACGCATCCCGGTGATCTCCCAAGCGATAGGCCGCGATCGCCGCGTTTTGCCAGCGATAACCAGACATGACGTGATCGTCGTCGGAATTCTCCGCCGCAATCCGCCATGCTTCATAGGCGCGATCAAAATCACCGATAGCTCGCGCGTAGAAGCCTACATTCTCGGCAAGGGTCCCGAGCGTGGCGTCATCAATCCGGGCCTCGCGGGCTGCATCGAAAACGGCCTCGGCTGCCTGCAGGGTGATTGCAGCATCACCACCTTGCTCTGCCTGCTGATAAACAACATAGAGCTGCGCCACATGATCAGGTAGCGGCTCTTGCGCATAGGTCGCCGAGATACCAAACGCGCCGATCAATGCACTCAGACTGATGATGGTGTTACGCATATCGCCCCCGAAAATCGCGTTCCCAGCATGATCCACAACGCCCCTCGATTTGCAACCCAGCACACGGTTTCGCCACCACACATCTTTTCATTGCAACCCGCCACCGCCTCCAAAACTTGACTTGTTCGCACGGCGGATCGATATGCCGCGCATGACTGAGACAGCGATCAAACCCGTACATGTCGTCGGTGGCGGCATGGCCGGATCCGAGGCAGCCTGGCAGCTGGCAAGCGCCGGCGTGCCCGTCATCCTGCACGAAATGCGCGGCGTGGTGGAAACCGACGCTCACAATACGGACGGCCTGGCAGAGCTGGTCTGTTCCAATTCCTTCCGGTCAGATGATCACGAGACCAATGCGGTGGGTGTCCTGCACCAGGAGATGCGCCTGCTCGACTCCATCATCATGTCCGAGGGCGATGCCAATCGCCTGCCGGCCGGCGGCGCGCTCGCTGTTGATCGTGATGCATTCTCCCAGGCCGTGACAGCGCGCCTGGAAGCCCATCCGCTGGTCACCATTGTGCGCGAGGAAATCCCCGCCCTGCCGCCGGAAGACTGGGACAGCGCGATCATCGCGACCGGCCCCCTCACCTCCGAAAGCCTGTCTGCGTCCATCCTCCAGGAAACCGGTGAAGGCGAACTGGCCTTCTTTGATGCCATCGCACCAGTCATCCACCGCGACAGCATCAACATGGACAAGGCCTGGTTTCAGTCGCGCTACGACAAGGGCGAGACCGAGGCTGACCGCACCGCCTATCTGAACTGCCCGATGGATGAGGAACAGTACAACGCCTTCATCGATGCCCTGATCGAAGCGCCCAAGACCGAGTTCAAGGAGTGGGAAGACACGCCGTATTTCGACGGCTGCCTGCCCATCGAGGTGATGGCTGAGCGCGGCCGGGAAACCCTGCGCCATGGTCCGATGAAACCGGTCGGCCTGACCAATCCGCACCAACCGGAGATAAAGGCCCATGCCATCGTGCAATTGCGCCAGGACAATGCCCTGGGCACGCTGTTCAACATGGTCGGCTTCCAGACCAAGATGAAATACGGCGCCCAGACCGAGGTCTTTCGCATGATCCCGGGTCTGGAAGATGCGCAGTTTGCGCGCCTGGGCGGCATTCACCGCAACACATTCATGAATTCGCCACGCCTGCTGGACAAGCAATTGCGGTTGAAGTCACAGCCGCGCCTGCGTTTTGCCGGCCAGCTGATCGGCGTCGAAGGTTATGTTGAAAGTGCAGCCATGGGCCTGATGGCCGGCAGGTTCGCCGCCGCTGAACGTCTCGGGGAGACCGTGACGCCGCCGCCGGAAACCACCGCCATGGGCGCCCTGATCGAGCATGTCACCGGCGGCCACCTGGACACCGGCAAGGGCAGTTTCCAACCGATGAATGTCAATTTCGGGCTGTTTCCACAGATGGTTGCGCCCTCTCGCGACGAAGATGGCAATCGTTTGCGCGGAAAGGCCAAGGGCGTTGCGCGCAAGAAGCTGATGGCCAAGCGAGCGCTGGAGGACATTGTCGGGTGGCGCGACGGAACATGAATTTCTCCTGTCCCTGATATTGCCTTTTGGAAAGATTAGCGCTCTCCTGCGGGTGACCAACAAGTAATCCGGGGGGAGATGTTGTGATTTATCGCCTGATCAGCGCTTTCGCTAGCCTTTTTGCCCTGTGCGGTGCCGCCCTGGCGCAGCCGCCTGTGGAGCAGTTTGCCCAGTTGCCTGACATGCAACTGGCAACGCTCTCTCCAAGCGGAGAGAAGCTGGCCTATTTCACCAATTATCGAGGTATACGGGCTCTGGCCGTCAGCAATCTGGAGACCGGGGAAGCCCAGGTTGCAGACATGTCAAACGTTGACCCGCGCTTCCTGCGCTGGGCCGATGACCGCGTGCTTCTCGTCTCTGCCAGCGTGAACGAAGAGATCCCGGGAATTCGTGGCAGTGTCGACATCTCTTCCAGCTTCTCGATCGATACAGATCGTGGCATGCGCGCGCGTCAGCTGCTGCGCGACAATGACGACCTGGCCTTCAATTTCGGCCTCGGCCGTATCATCGGTGTCGACCCCGAATCCGGTGATGTCCTGATCCCGGCCTACAGCGACGATCGCAGCTACGATCTCTACGCCGCTGATCCGCTCAGCCGTCGTGCGCGCCGCATCGCCCGCGGCCGCAATACGACCCAGGACTGGATCCTCAACGCCAACGGCGAGCCCGTCGCGCGTAACGACATGTCCGAACAGCGTGAAGAACAGGTCCTTGCCGTCAGACGCGGCGACGAGTGGGAAACCGTCAGCCAGACTGAGGATGTCAATCGCCCGGCCTTCAGCGCGGTCGGCCTGCTCCCGGATGGCAATATCGCGATCACGACCACATTCCGCGGCGATGAGGACTCTCAACGCCGAAGCCTCTACGCCATGTCCATGCAGACAGGTGGCATCACCGATACGCTCTTCTCGCACGAGACCTACGACCTGGGAGGTGTTCTGGTAGATCCCTACACCAACGTCGTCAGCGGCGTGACCTATGATGACGAGTTTACCCGTCACATCTGGTTCGATGAGGAATTGGGCAATTGGCAGGCCAGCCTTGAGGCTGCCTTCCCGGGTATGATCGTGCGGATCACGAGCTGGACCCGTGACCGCACCAAGATGACCCTGCAGGTGGAAGGCCCGCGCCAGGCTCCGATGGTCTACCTGTTTGATGCGGAAAACCTGGGCGTATCCCTCGCCGGATCCCAGTATGGCGTGCTGGGAGCAACCCCACTGCCGGAGCGCATGCATATCCATTATCCGGCCCGTGATGGCGAGCAGATCCCGGCCTACATGACACTGCCGGAGGGCGAAGGCCCCTTCCCGACTGTGATCCTGCCGCACGGTGGCCCGGCCGCCCGCGATATTGGCGGTTACGACTATCTCGCCCACTTCTTCGCCAGCCGCGGCTATGCCGTGCTGCAGCCGAACTTCCGGGGCTCCTCCGGTTACGGCTATCGCTGGCAAGCTGCCGGTCATGGCGGCTGGGGCACGGGTATCATGCAGCACGATGTCACCGACGGGCTGGAGGCGATGGTTGATGCCGGCTATTCCGACCCGGAACGCGTCTGCATCGTCGGGTGGAGTTATGGCGGCTACGCAGCACTTGCCGGTGCGGCCTTCACACCGGATCTCTATCAGTGTGCGGTGGCCATTGCCCCGGCCACAGACCTGCCCGAGATGGTCAATTTTGTTCGCGACCGCTCCGGACGCAATCACTGGAGTTATGAATTCTGGCGTGAATTCATGGACGGTGATGCCAACGCGGAAGGCAATGCAACACTGATCGCCGTCTCGCCCTCGCGCAATGCGGAGAACATCAACATTCCCGTTCTGCTGATCCACGGTGAAGCGGACAATGTCGTTCCGATCCGCCAGAGCGAGGTCATGGAGCGTGCGCTGGAACGGGCCAATGTGAATGTGGAATTCATCGCGCTGGAAGACGGCGACCACTCACTGACCAACCAGGCCATGCGAGAACGCCTGCTGACCGAGATGGAGAGCTTCCTGGCGACACATCTGAACGACTAAATCGCCACGCACACACAAGAAAGGGCGCGTCCGGTCTCCGGACGCGCCCTTTTTCTTTTACCAACGGGAGCTGAAGCTACCAGCTCAGATCTTCACCGCTGACGTGGAAGAACCGGCCATTCATCGCCGCATTGCCATAGGCGCGTGCGATCAGGTCGAGCTGTCCCGAGACCGATTCCTCGACCGTCAGCAGGCCACCGGCTCCGCCCATATCTGTACGGACCCATCCCGGGTGCATGACAAGGGTGACGATACCGCGGTCACGCAGATCGATACTGAGCGACTTGCCGATCGCGTTGAGCGCCGCCTTGGACGCGCGATAGCCATAGGCACCACCGCTGTCATTATCGGCGATGGAACCCATGCGGCTCGATTGGAGGGCGATGACCTTCATCTCGGACTTGGCGACCTGATCCGCAAAAGCCTCCACCAGCGCAAGCGGTGCGAGCGCATTGACGCGCATTTCCTCGATGAAATGCTCGCATCCGGCCGTGCCGAAACTGCGTGTTTCACCAGACATCATGCCGGCATTGGCGAAGAGCAGATCGATCGGACCGGTGACATTCTCGGCCAGCTTGACCGCCGCAGAAACATCGCTGGCGTCATAGGCGAACAGGTTGAGACGTCCATCGCCCTGGTCGAGCGCCTTGAGTTCAGTGGCTGCGGACGGGTCGCGGACAGCAGCAGAGATCACCCAGCCGCGTTCCAGCAGCTGCCGGCAATGCTCCAGGCCAAGTCCACGATTGGCGCCGGTAATCAAAGCGTGCGGCATGAAAATCTCTCCTGTATCGAATCTGTCACGAAAGTTAGTCGAAAACGTCGCGCTGTCAGCCTTGAAATATGAGTTTTCCAAATGCTGACCAGCTAGCGCCCGGTCAGGGCGAGCCAGTTCAGCCTCAGCTGACGGCCAAGCAAGGCGGGCTCAGGAGCCATCTCGTAGGGATTGGCCGGCAGACGTTTGAGATAGGACGGTACCAGGCGCACATACCCCAACGCCGGAACGGCCTCGGCGGGGATCGGGCCCAGCACGTTGAAGGCATCAAGCGCGCCCTGACAGGCCGCGCGAACGGGTTCGACGAGACGGGCCGCCTTGTCCTCGCCCAGACCCTGGGCCAACATGGCAGCACTCCCGCCCTCGCTCACCAACTCATCGCCAGCCACCGGTGCTCGCCCGATGCTCGCGCGATGGGCAAAGGCCCTCAGCAGACCGCACAGCCCCCACGCCCGGCCGCCCTGACGCGCCCAGTCATCCGGCAGATCACATTCGCTGACCTGCAGGGCCGAACGCATCAGCGCGCCTGCGGTCTGGTCGACATAGGCGACCAGCTCACCCAGATCGGCGTACGGGCGCGCGGAAACATCATCGAAGCGGGCAGAAACCAGGCCCAGAAGCGCCTCGCGCTGGATGCGGTCGGTCAACCCAGCCAATGCCTCCGGCACCGCATGGCGGCGCACTTTGGGCTCATCGAGATAGAGATCCTCGACCGCATCACGCCACCAGGTCAGTTTCATCTCGCCGATCAGGCTTTCCGACGTCGCTTCGGCAATGCGCGCGACTTCCTGGTTGAAGGCATACAGCGCGAACAACCGCTCACGGATGTCTTCGGGCGCAAAGAGCGCGGATAACCGACGGTCCGGGTCGGATTTTTGTAACAGCGTGTTGAAATCTTCAGCCGACATGTGTGCTCCTGCTGGACAGAACCTTGTTACACCCCATATGCACACCAGCAATGTTTCGCAGCACACCGCTGCGGCCGTCTTCGCATATCAGTCCCCACGCTTGAAACGAGGTCCTTCATGGCTTTCACCCTTCCCGATCTGCCGTACGCCAAAGACGCCCTGGCGCCGCACATTTCCGCCGAGACGCTGGATTTCCACCATGGCAAGCATCACAACGCCTATGTCGGCAAGCTCAACGGCCTGATCGACGGTTCTGAGCTGGCAGATAAATCCCTGGAAGACATCATCAAGGCCTCTGCCGGTGATGCTGCCCAGGCGGGTGTCTTCAACAATGCTGCCCAGATCTGGAACCACACCTTTTACTGGCATTCCATGGCGCCGAATGGCGGCGGCACCCCGAGCGGTGAGCTGGCCGAGCTTATCGACCGTGATTTCGGTTCCCTGGACGCTTTCAAGACGGCTTTCGCTGACGCCGGTGCGACACAGTTCGGGTCCGGCTGGGCGTGGATGGTTCTGGCCAATGGCAAGCTGGAAGTGCGAAAGACACTGAACGCGGAAACGCCGCTGACCGAAGACGGTGTCACCCCGCTGCTGACCATGGATGTGTGGGAACACGCCTACTACATCGATTTCCGCAATGCCCGCCCGAGCTATATCGACACTTTCCTCGACAAGCTGATCAACTGGGACTTCGCCGCCCAGAACCTGCAGGCCGCCCTCGCTGACGCAGCATAAGGCAACAGGCCGCTCGCCAAGAGCGGCTGGCCGCCCTACTCTCCCCCTCGGTCGATAAAAATATCCCGAGGGGGAATTCATGTTTGCTCGTACAGTCGTGACAGCCGCCGCGCTGGCGCTGTCTTCTGTGTCACCCGTCTTCGCGCTGCAACCCCAGCTGTCCGAGGATGGTTTCAATCCCGCCGCACTTGCCGCGCTGGATGCCCAGCTGGATGCGCTGGCGGCCCAGGGGCACCGCCCGGGCTATGCCGCGATCATTGCCCGGGGCGAGGAAATCATATTCACGTCCGAGGCGGGTTATTCCGATCTGGAAAATGCGACCCCCTTCACCATCGACACACCGGTCCGCATTGCCTCGATGACCAAGCCGGTCACCGTTCTGGCGGCGATGATGCTGGTGGAGAGGGGCGAGCTCGGGCTGGATGACCCGGTCAGCGACTACATCCCGTCCTTTGCCGACATGCAGGTCGCCCTTTCCCCCATGGCCAATGCCGACGGACAGATTGAAACCCGTCCGGCCGGCACGGTGATGACCGTCCGCCATCTGATGACCCATACCGCGGGTCTGGGCTACCTGTTCGAAGCCGAAAGTGATCTGGGCCGGCTCTATCTCGAGAACTCGCTCTATGCCGGCGAAGGCAATCTTGAAGCGCGTATGGAGCAGCTGGCGGGCCTGATACTCTATTCCGACCCGGGAGAGCGCTGGTTCTATTCCTACTCGAATGACGTGCTCGGGCGCGTCGTCGAAGTGGCGTCCGAGACCCCGTTCGAAGACTTCATGGAAGACCGCATTTTCGAGCCCCTGGACATGCATTCTACCGGCTTCTTCTTTGAAGATACGGATCTGAGCGAAGAGGACATGTCCCCGCTCTACATCCACACCGAGACCGGTGAGATGATCGAGTTTGAACAGGGCAATCCTGACTGGGCGTCCGGCGGCGGTGGCCTGGTCTCCACGGGCACCGATTACATCCGCTTTGCCATGATGCTGGCCAATGGCGGCGCGCTGGGTGAAGTCCGCCTGATCCAGCCGGAAACCCTGATGCAGATGGGCAGCCCGCAAGTCACGACCGAACAGCTGGGCGGCGGCTGGGGCGCCGCGTCCTATGGCTTCGGCCTCGCAGTCGTGCTTCCTCCGCAGGAGGGTCAGGAACCGCAAGGTGTGCCCGGCGACATCTCCTGGGGCGGCATGTTCGATACCGACTTCTTTGCCAGCCCGGCGACCGGCGTGTCTGCGGTCCTGATGACCCAGATCCAGCCGAGCCCGCACCGTCCGGAGCCGCGCTCCTCGGACGTCTTCCGACCGATGGTCTATGGCTCGATGGTGTTTGAGGAATAGATCACATACAAAAAAGGCCCGCCAACCGGCGGGCCTTCTTCGTTATGTGGGCCGTCGGATCAGCCAAACAGGGTCTGGGCCATCGACATGGCGATCAGCATCGGGAAGCTGAGCAGCGTATTGGTGCGCGAGAACAGCATTGCGGTGCGCGCGGCGGCCGGTTTGGCATCTGCGTCTGCCTCGACAATGCCCAGGGCGATCTTCTGGTTGGGCCAGATCACGAACCAGACATTGAAGGCCATGATCAGCGCCATCCACATGCCGATACCGATGAAGGAATATTGCGGCGTGTAGGCGTCAGCCAGCAGACCAAGGCTCAGCACTTCAACAAGGTAACCGCGCAGGGCAGCGACAATGAGACCGGTCAGGACAGTCGCAGCGGCCCCCCAGCGGAACCAGAACAGGGCGGCCGGTGCGATCACCTTGCCGATCGCCGGTTTCTGCTCGTCCGGGATATTGGGCATGTTGGGGATCTGGACGAAGTTGAAATACCACAACAGGCCGATCCACATGATGCCGGCAACCACATGGGTCCAGCGTGCGATGGCCTCGTAGTTCAGCGCGGTCCCGCCCGCAAGCACATAGCCGACATAATACAGTATCGCGAGCGCCAGCGAGACATGCACCGTCGTGCGAAGATTGGTCAGAATAGCGGCCATGAAATTCCCCTCCCCGAGAATCAACCGATTGCAAGAGGAGGGGAAATTACAACAATTCGCGTGAAACGCTAATCGCCTAGAATTTCACGACGTCGACGTCTTCTTCCGTGGAGCGATTCACATTGGTGAAGAGCAGCAACGGAGCAGCGACGAAGATCGAGGAATAGGTACCGATCAGGACACCCCAGATCATCGCGGCGGAGAAGCCCTGCAGCGTGGCTCCACCGATCAGGTAGAGGGCCAGCAGCGCCAGCAGCGTGGTCACGGATGTCAGAATGGTCCGCGACAGCGTGTCATTGATCGACAGGTTGAGAACCTCCTCGACCGACAACTTCTTGTATGAGCGCAGATTCTCGCGGATCCGGTCATAGACGACGACGGTATCGTTCATCGAGTAACCGACAATCGTCAAAATGGCTGCGACCGTGGCAAGGTCGAACGTCATCTGGGTGATCGAGAAGAACCCGATCGTGGCGATGACGTCGTGTGTCAGGGCCACGATGGCGCCAACCGAATACTGCCACTCGAAGCGGAACCAGATATAGATCAGCATGAAGAAGAGCGCGACCACGATCGCGGTGACACCCTTGACCACCAGCTCGCCGGAAACGGCGCCACCAACGGTCGCTGTACCCAGGATCTGGGCATCTTCAATGCCAGCTTCCAGGCCAGCACGAAGATCCAGAACTGCCTGGTTCTGGGCCTCTTCACCTTCAAGCCCCTCACCTTCCTGGAGCGGCATGGTCACCAGTACGGAGCGACGCTCACCGGCGGCGGCAACCGACGCCTGGATCTTGGACTCGCCCAGCCCGAGACTGTCGGCCACAGCACGGATGTCCTCGACCGGCAGGGCAGTTTCAACGTCCGCCTGAACACCACCGCGGAAATCGATACCGAAATTGATCCCCATCACACCGAATGCAGCCAGTGACCCGATCATCAGGAAAATCGAAACGCCCAACGCCACCATACGGTTGCGAATAAAGGGAATGGTCGTTCCGCACGGCAGGAATTTAACAAGAGCAAAAGACATGTCGTGACCCTCCCCTTAAACCGGCAGTTTCTGCGGCTTGGTTGCACGCAACCAGACAACCGCAAGCAGGCGGGAGAAAACAAAGGCCGTGAAGACCGAGGTGATAATACCGATGCCCAGGGTAACCGCGAAACCGCGGACCGGGCCGGCACCGAGCATGAACAGAACGCCTGCGGCGATCAGCGTCGTGATATTGGCATCAAGAATGGCCGCCAGGGCCCGTTGATAGCCCGTCTCGATCGACTTGGCCGGTTTGGAGTTCGGCTTACGCGATTCCTCTCGGATGCGCTCATAGATCAGGACGTTGGCGTCAACCGCCATACCAATGGTCAGAATGATGCCGGCGATACCCGGCAGGGTCAGCGTTGCCCCAAGTCCGGACAACCCGCCCAGGATCAACACCACATTGACCAGCAGGGCCAGCGTGGAGAAGAGGCCAAGAATGCCATAGGCCGCGACCATGAAGACAATCACGAGGCCAAAACCGATCATCACGGCCAGGCGGCCGCTCTCGATCTGGTCCGCACCGAGGCTCGGCGTCACATTGCGCTGCTCGACCGGTGTCAGCGACGCCGGAAGTGCACCGGCGTTCAACAGGATCACAAGGTTCGTAGCCGACTCGTAGGTGTAACCGCCACCGATCACACCGGAACCGGACAGGATCGGCTCATTGATGCGCGGCGAGGAGATCACCTCACCATCCAGTACAATAGCAAACCGGCGACCGCGATTTTGCTGGGTCAACTCACCAAAAACCAGTGAACCCTGCGTATCGAGGCGGAAGCCGACAACCGGGCCGACATAGTTGGGGTGGGTGGTGACACTGGCATTGGCAAGATTGTCGCCGGTCAGCGTTGCGCGGCTGTGAACAACCACAAAACCACCGCCGTCACTGGAGGCGACCGGGAAAACCGCGCGCCCCGGGGGAACCCGGGCCTGCCCGTCGATACCCGGATCGATGGTTTCATCCACCAGGTGGAAACTCATGGACGCAGAAGCGCCAACCAGTTCAATGATCGCACGCGGGTCATCGGCACCGGGGACCTGAACCAGCACCCGGCTGTCGCCCTGACGAACGATGGTCGGGTCTGTCGTGCCCATGCCGTCCAGGCGACGGCGGATAACTTCAATCGACTGCTGAACCGTACGGCTCTCGATGGCAGCGTATTGCTCGTCCGTGATCCGTGCGCGCACCACATTGGGCTCGTCGGCTCCACCGCTGACCACTTCCAGGGTTTGGTCGATCGAGAATGCGCCCGGCTGCTGGTCGACCGGTTCGGACAGATCCTGCATGCGTTGCAGAGCGGTGTCGCGATCCTCGGCCTGGACCGTCATGGCCACGACCTCATCGCCGATCACGGCTACAGAACGGTAGATGCGGCGTCCATCGACACGCAGCGCCTGCTCGACATCGGAACGCAATGCCTCGAGCTGCTGATCGCGGACTTCAGCCATATTGACCTGGAAGACGATGTGGGAACCGCCCTGCAGATCGAGACCGAGATTAACCGAACTGCTTGGAATATAGCGCCAGACGCCCTGGGCTTCGTATTCGCCCGCATCATTCAGCTGATACCGTTGTTCATACGGCACGACATTGGGCACGGAAAACAGGACGCCCAAAAGGACGACCAGCAAAATCGTGATGAGTTTCGAAGGCCCGAAGTGCATCATGGCGGACTATCCAATATTCTGGGAAATCAGGACTTTTCGGCGTCGTTCGCAGCAGCCGGAGCGGTGCGATTGCGGACGTCGAGAACGGTCGACTTGACCACCTTGACCTTGACGCCTTCGCCAACATCCAGGGTGACTTCGCCCTCAGCAACCTTGGTCACCTTGCCGATCATACCGCCCTGCGTCACGACCTCATCACCCTTCTTCAGGCTTTCCAGCAAAGCCTGGTGCTCTTTCTGGCGCTTCTGCTGCGGACGGATCATGAAGAAGTAGAGTACCGCAATCATCAGGCCGAACATGATGATTGTTTGCGTCATTTCCGGTGTCATTTGAGCGTAAGCTCCCGCTATTGTCTGCTGCCGGACAGAATCCGGCCCAAAAGAAGTTGGCCGGGACTATATCGGTGTCCCGGACACTTGCAACAAGGCCAAGCGGTTATTGATTTTCGTTCATCAGCGTCACGGCGCTTTTTGGCATCAGCGCAGATGCGCCATCGGGTCTTCCGGATTCACGCCGCGGCGGATCTCGAAATGAAGCTGCGGGCTGTCCACCGTGCCGGTTGAACCGGCGCGCGCAATCACCTGGCCACGCTCGACCTGGTCACTCTCGCGCACCAGCAGCTGGCTGTTGTGGGCATAGGCCGTGACATAGCCATTGGAGTGACGGATCAGCACCAGCTGGCCATATCCATCCAGCTCACCACCCGCGTAAACGACCTGACCGGCTGCCGAGGCCCGCACTTCTGCACCGTGGCGCACCTCGATATTGATACCGTCATTGCGACCGCCCTCAGAGGTGCGGCCGAAGCTGGAAATCACCCGGCCACGGATCGGCCAGTCAAAACGCGGCGCATTGGCTGCCGGTTCGGACCGTTCGACACGGGCATTGCGGGTATTGCGTGAGGTATTGCTGGTGGAACGCGTGCTGGACGCCGAGACATTGCTCGCACGGGCACCAATCGGCAAACGGATCTGTTGACCGACTTCCAGCTCGTAGGGTGCACCGATGCCATTGTGGCTGGCCAGTTGCTGGAAGGGAATATTGTAGCGAAGGCCAATACGGTAAAGGTTCTCGCCCCGCTGTACGACATGCACAGGCGGGCGCGGCATATCCAGGCGCTGGCCAACCCGCAGCGTATAGGGGCGGTTCAGGCCATTGGCCTCGGCCAACTCGCGCATGGGGACACCGCAATGCTCGGCCACCTCGGACAATGTATCGCCCCCGCGCACCTCATAGCCATTGCGACAATCGCGGCGCACCACGGCACCGGACGCCGTCGTATAGGGCGAGGCATTGCGATACTGGACCCGTGCCGGCTCACGAATGCTGGTCGCCGCACAAGCCGACAGGCTGGCGCTCAGCGCAGCAAAAAGGCTTATGACAACGGGCAGACGCATGGGTTCGGACGGATCTCCGGATGAACAGTTACAGCCCATCAAGCCAGAGAAGTTTTAACCAGCGGTTATCCATAGGCAGGAAAGCGCGTTGTGATTCGAATATTGAATCACCGGCTACACCCTGGCTCACATCGCCTTGGCGACGCCCTTTACCAGCGGCACGAAACGCACCGTCATCAGATCCGTCTCGGTAATCTGACCGTCCTGTTTGTCGTAACGCACAAGGATCTGCTCCTTGTCACGATCCACAGGCGCGACGGCGATGCCACCATCCTTGAGCTGTTCCAGGATCCTGTCCGGGCGTTTGGGCGCCGAGGCGGTCAGGATGATGCGATCAAAGGGCGCCTGTTCCGGCCAGCCCAGCGAGCCGTCACCGATGCGTGTGACGATATTGTTGATGCCCTGCCCGTGGAACCGTTCCTCGGCGATCTTTGAGAGGGTGCGATAGCGCTCGACCGAATAGACACGCCTTGCCAGCTTGGAGAGAATGGCGGCCTGGTAGCCCGACCCGGTCCCGATCTCGAGCACCTTGTCGCGGTCGCCGATCTTCAGGGCCTGGGTCATCAGACCGACGATCAGCGGTTGGGAGATCGTCTGGCCACAGTCAATCGGCAGCGGCCGGTCATCAAAGGCCTGGTCGGAGAAACGCTCCGGAACGAAAACCTCGCGCGGTGTCCGCTCCATCGCCGCCAGAACAGCCATATCCGTCACCCCGCCACCGCGCAGCGACATCACCAGCTGGATCATCCGGGGATCAGGAAACGACATCTACCAGCCTTCTCAGCGTCAGGATTTGGGCGGCACGCCACCCAGCATGCTCTTCAGATTGCCGAGAGTCTCGCCGTGTGTCAGGTCCATGTGAAGCGGCGTGACCGAGATCTTGCCGTCATAGATGGCTTTCAGATCGACACCCTCCGGCGGGTTGGACAGCTTGCCGTGGAAATCCAGCCAGTAATAGTCGACCCCGCGCGGGTCCGTGCGTTTCTTGGCATGCAATATGTGCTGGTCGCGCTGACCCTGACGGGTCACCTCGACCTCGGTGACATCATCCGGCGGGCAATCCGGGAAATTGACGTTGATCAGCACGTGTTCCGGCCATTTCAGGTCGAACAGGCGGCGCAGGATGGGCGCGGCATAGGTCTCGGCGGTTTCCCAGTGGATCGTTGAATCGATCTTGAATCCATAGGCCTGGCTCAACGCCACGGACGGAATGCCCAGCTGCATGCCCTGCATGGCACCGGCCACCGTACCGGAGAACGTCACATCCTCCGCGATGTTCTGACCACGATTGACGCCCGACAGGACCAGGTCCGGCTGGCGATCCGGGATCAGGTCCTGGATGCCCATCAGCACACAATCCGTCGGCGTACCGGTGACCGAGAAACGCCGTTCATCCCACTGACGTACCCGCAAGGGCTGGTGCAAGGTCAGCGAACGCCCTGCCCCGGACTGCTCCTCGTGCGGCGCCACGATCCAGATATCATCGGACAGCTCGCGGGCGATCTTCTCCAGCGATTTCAGGCCATGGGCGCGGATACCATCATCATTGGTCAGCAGAATGCGGGGATTTTCAGGGATCATGGCAGCCTCGTCGATTGTCTGGGACTGGTTCTAGACCAATTTGTCCGCCTGGCCATCGCATCGCCTGCGGAAAACTTGTTGGCTCTGCGGCTTGTGATATCATGATACATCATGATGGAACTCACGAGGTCAGCATGACAGTCCAGCGAGAGAAGTTTGCAACCCAGCTCGATAGCGCCTTACTGGCGGAGTTGCGCGACCTTGCAAAGGCCGAGGGTCGACAGATCCAGACGCTTGTCGAAGAAGCCGTTGCCTCGATGCTCGAAAAGAAGCGTGCGGGATCCAAGCGCGAGCGCGCCATGGCCTTGCATGAAAAGTCGATGGCCAAATACGACGCACTTTACAAAAAGCTGGCCGAGTGATGCGGGACTATCTCGAGGTCGAACTGGTCCTCGAAATCCACGCGGCCCAGATCGCTCGGTTTGGAGGCGCCAGGGGATTGCGTGACCCGGGTCAGCTCGAAGCCGCGCTACACCGCCCGCAGACCGGATATTATCGCGACATCATCGAGGAGGCCGCCGCACTCTGGGAAAGCCTGTCCCAGAACAACCCGTTTGTTGACGGAAACAAGCGCACCGCATTCGCCGCCATGGACATTTTTCTGGGGCTCAACGGCTATGAACTGACTGCCGATGTGGAGACAGCAATCACCTTCATTCTCGACCTCTACGAAACCGGCACATTCAGCTTCGAGAAACTTGAGCCCTGGCTGCGCGAACACGTGGTTTTGCCGGCCGAATAAGCTGTCTGCTCCTTAACTTGCTGCCTTCCCCAAGTCTGCGCCCATACTGGCGACAAAGGGAGAAGATCATGACTATCCAGCGGTTCCCCGGTTCAGTTCCGGGGCGGTCCCGCATCGTCGTTCATAACGGCCTCGTCTACACCGTGGCCACGGCCGCCTCGGACAGCGAGGACATCGCCGAACAGACCCGGCTGTGTCTGGCCTATCTGGACAAACATCTGCACGAAGCGGGCACCGATCGCTCCGGGCTCCTGCAGGCCACCGTCTACCTCTCCGACATGAGCCACAAGCCGGGCTTCGACGCAATCTGGAGAGACTGGATCGGCGGCCGGGAGAACTGGCCTCAACGGGCCTGTGTGGGCGCGCAACTGGCAGGGTCTGACCTGGTGGAGATCGTGGCTGTGGCGGCGGTGGCGGTTTAGCGACGTGCGCCGTTCCCGTAGTCGGATCAGAACGGAAGTCCGAGATTCCCTAGAACGGTAGAAAAGCGCCCAAAACGATCAGGACAGCTCCTGCCCAGACGAGATTGATGGCCGGTCCGGTTGCCCCCCTGGCCGTGTTCAAGAATTCCCGCTCTTCTTCTGTAAACTCATCCAGCTTCCAACGTCCCATTTGCAGCGGGTGAAAATAGCGAACTCTCCCGCTACCAATATCGACTCCGTGCTCGGGAAACTGGCTCCTCAACAACTTTTCGTACCAGAGAGAAACGATCAGATAATAGGTGCAACCCAGAGCAAGCACGCCCCACCCAGCAATCGTAACCATCAGGAGCTTCCCTCATACTCACCCGGCGCCCCACGCCACAGGCAGATCGAGCGCGGCATCCCGGCCAGAAGTCCCACGCCGATCGCGCCCCAGACTGCCCAGGCAGCCTCGATTGGCCAGACCTGCCAGGCAGCGTAGCCGGCGACGGCAAACAGGAAGAATTCGATCAACAGGCGGATCGGGCCCGGGGTCGGGATGATGACGTGTTTCTTGTCGCCTCGGGTGGAGAAAACCGCCGGCAAAGCCACAAGGCCGACGAGCGCTATCGCGGCGCCCGGCCAGCCATAGACTGCAAATACGGCCCACGGTCCGGCGATCCAGACGACAAGTTCGAGAATGAAGCGGGTCAGGGACGAGACGATATTGTCCCGATTATCCAGACCCGCCACCATGATCAGGCTTCGATCTTGTCCAGCCCGCCCATATAGGGGCGCAGGGCTTCGGGGATGGTGATCGAGCCATCCGCGTTCTGGTGGTTTTCCATCACCGCCAACATGGCCCGGCCGACAGCGACACCGGAGCCGTTGAGCGTGTGCAGGAAGGCCGGACGTTTCTCGCCCTCCTTACGGTAACGCGCATTCATGCGGCGTGCCTGGAAGTCCCCGCAGTTGGAACAGGAGGAGATCTCGCGATAGGTGTCCTGGCTCGGCAGCCAGACCTCGAGGTCGTAGGTGCGCTTGGCCGAGAAGCCCATATCACCCGTGCACAGCAGCATGACGCGATACGGCAGGTCCAGCAGCTGCAGGATCTTTTCCGCACAGCCGGTCATGCGATCGAGCTCCGCCTCGCTCTCTTCCGGCGCGACGATGGAGACCATCTCGACCTTCTGGAACTGGTGCATGCGGATCATGCCGCGCGTATCCCGGCCAGCCGAACCGGCCTCGGCGCGGAAACACGGCGTGAAGGCCGTCATGCGCATCGGCAGAGCGGTCTCGTCATGGATGGTGTCGCGCGCCAGATTGGTCAGCGGCACTTCTGCGGTCGGGATCAGCCAACGATCATCCGTCGTACGGAAGAGATCCTCGGCGAACTTGGGCAATTGCCCCGTGCCGAACATGGCCTCGTCGCGCACCAGGAAAGGCGGGCTGACCTCGGTATAGTTGTGCTGGGTCGTGTGCACATCGAGCATGAATTGCGCGAGCGCGCGTTCCAGACGGGCCAGCGGGCCTTTCAGGGCGACAAAACGCGAACCGGACAGTTCGGCCGCCTTTTCGAAATCCATCTGGCCCAGGCCCTCACCGAGATCGACGTGATCGCGCGGCTTGAAATCATAGGATTTCGGCTCGCCCCAGCGGCGCACTTCGGCGTTGTCCGCCTCGTCCGCGCCTTGCGGCACACCGTCTTCCGGCAAGTTTGGCAGGGCTGCCAGGTGTTGATTGAGGGCTTCGCCGAAATGGCGCGCCTCCTCGCTGGCTTCTTCCAGCACCGTTTTCAGGCGATCGACCTCGCCACGCAGACGATTGAACTCGTCCTCATCGCCCTGGGCTTTTGCCCGACCGATCTGTTTGGACAGGGTGTTGCGCTCGGTCTCGGCTTCCTGCTGGCGCGTCTTGGCCTCGCGCACCTTCTTGTCCAGATCGATCAGGCGACCGGACTGGGCCTCAAGCGAGCGTTTCGCCAGGCCAGCATCGAATTGGGCAGGTTCTTCACGGATCAGCTTGATATCATGCATGGGTTCAGGTCCGGACGGAGGAAAATAGTGACGCGGCTATAACCCTGCCCGGCGGGCAGGTAAACCGATCAGCTGTCGGATGAGGTCTCTTCTTCGTCCTCGAGCTTTGGTTCCATGAGTTTCATGGCCCCGATCGAGAGGAAGTAGAGAGCCAGCAATGCACCACCGAGCAGGATCTGCGAGATCGGGTCCGGCGGCGTGGCAAAGGCAGCAAACAGCGCAATGCCGACAACAGCGAAACGCCAGCCATTGAGCATGGTCGTGGAACGTACAATCCCCGCCTTGGCCAGCAGCATCATCAGGATCGGCATCTGGAAGGAGATCCCGAACACCAGCATCAGCGTGGTGATCAGGTTCATGTAATCCGAGACGTTCAGCAGGAGCTCGATCGAGAGCCCCGTATCCGCACCCACCTGTTCCTGGCCCAGCGAGAACCGCATGACCATCGGCAGGACGATGAAATAGACAAAGGCGACACCCAGGCCGAACAGGATCGGCGACAGCACCAGGAAGGGCGCAAAGGCACCCTTCTCATTCTTGTAGAGACCGGGAGAAACAAACTCGTAGATCTGCCAGGCAATGATCGGGAAGATCACCATAATGGCGCCGACCAGGGAGAGTTTGAGGCGGACGAAGAAGAACTCCAGCGGTGCGAAGAAATTGGCCGTCAGGTCCAGCTCGTCGACCGGCACGCCACGGGTCGCCGAGGCGGCTTCCTGATAGGGCAGCAGCAAGAGCTCGTACAGCGTGGTCGAGAAGGTGAAACAGCCGACGAACCCGACCACCAGGAACGCGATGACCAGCAACAGGCGCTGGCGCAGCTCCACGAGATGCTCCATCAACGGCGCGCGGCTGGCCTCGACCTCGTCCTCTTCGATATGGGACATGGCTATTCTTCGTCTTCCGGAGCGATTTGCGGCTTGGGTGCCGGCTTGTTCACAGGCTTGGACATTGGCTTGCGCGGATGCGCCGGCGGAAACGGGTCCGCCTTGGCCATTTTCAGCTTGCGGATCTTGTCATTCTGGGCTTCCAGCGCGACCTGGTCGATCTCGCCCTTGATCTCTTCGATCGGATTGGCGTTTTTCAGGGCCTCGATTTCCTTGCGCAGCTCGTCGAGCTCGGTCTGGCGACCGATTTCGTCGAAACTGGCCTGGAATTCCTTGGCCATGCCACGCGCCTGCGCGACCATGCGACCCACACGCCGCATGAGAACAGGAAGCTGCTGAGGGCCGACCACGACAAGGGCGAGGACCAGCACCACCAGCATTTCCGGCATGCCGATGCCGGGGCTCATGGCTTAGCTCCCGGTTTTTTCGTCGTCGCGGCTTTCGTCGCGAATGGCAGAGGTGTCTTCGGCGTCGTTTGCCGTTTCGTCCTCATCATCCTTCAGACCCTTGCGGAAACTGGTGATGCCCTTGGCGAAATCACCCATGACCGCAGCGATCTTTCCGCGCCCGCCGAACAGTACGGCAGCGAGAAGAACAACAAGCAGGATTTGCCACATACCCGGAGCCATTAAGCCCTCCGTCTAAACCATTTGAAACAGGTCTAAAGCAGTTGTGGCGCGGCGTCCAACCCCTCAATCAGGGTGTTTCGGTTTCCGGGGTCTCATCCTCGGCCATGAAGTCGATGTGGAAGGCGTGGGCCTCCTCTTCATCCATCGGGTCTTCCAGCAGGGATTCCTCGATATGGCGCTCCGGGTCCGGCACGGTGAAGTCCGGTGGCACGCGCGGATCCAGCAGGCCGGCCGCCTTGAGATCGGTCTGGCCCGGCAGGTCCCCGATCGTCTTGAGCCCGAAATACTCCAGGAAAAGCGGCGTGGTACCATAAGTCACCGGGCGCCCCGGCGAACGACGGCGGCCACGCGGGCGCACCCAGCGCAGCTCGAACAAAAGATCCAGCGTACCCTTGGACACCGCGACACCACGGATCTCCTCGATCTCGGCCCGCGTCACGGGCTGGTGATAGGCGATAATCGACAAGGTCTCGAGCGCAGCCTGGGAGAGTTTGCGCGGCTCCTGGCGCACCTCGTTGAGCACTTCAGCCAGATCCGGTGCAGTCTCGAAGCGCCAGCGACCACCGACTTCAACCAGGCGCACCCCGCGCTCGGCATAGTCTTCCTGTAGCATTTTCAACAGGGAGGGGATGTTCGCTTCCAGCGGCAGACGACCGATCAGCGTCTCTTCGTCCAGCGGCTCGGCGGCGGCAAAGAGAAGCGCTTCCAAGATGCGCATGTATTTGCGCTCGGTATCGACGGCGAGACGCAGGCCCAGCGTCTGGGCGACGTCTTCCTCGGTCTCAATGGGACCTTGATGAGCGGCCTGGGCTTTCAGAGCCTCGATGGCCTGGGAAATCGGGTCTTCCGGGGCGCCCTGCTCGTCGTCACTCATCTTTTCCCTCATCCCGCTTCTCGCTCCGGACAAAGAGCGGTGCGTAGGCCTCGCGCTGTCTGAGACGCGCGCGGCCCTCCTTGGTTATCTCCAGAGCAGCAAGCATTGAACTGGCTCGCACGGACCGCCGCGGCGGCGGGTCCTCGCCCAGCTCCTGCTCCTCCGGCAGAAGGCTGTCCAAATCCTGCCAATCACGCACTTGCGGGATCAGCCCCTCCAACCTGCCTCTTGCAGTTTCCAGGCCATACACCTTGGGCACGTAAGGCCGATAAGTGGATCGCGCCTGGAGGGAACGGCGATGAGCATAGGCCTTCAGAAGGTCGTACAGCTCCGCCTCATAGACAACCGAACGGGTGGACCGCACACCTTCCGGCATGCCGCGCATCATCACGTCGCGTTGCGCAATGGGACGGGCATACAGCGCCTCGCCGGCCGCGCGCATCGCTTCGAGACGGCGCAGGCGAAACGCCAAGGCCGCCGCCATCACCTCGGCCGGGGCCTCCTCGTCATCTTTCTTGGGCTTGGGCAGAAGCAGCTTGGATTTGAGAAACGCCAGCCAGGCCGCCATCACCAGATAGTCCGCAGCCAGGTCCAGGCGCAGCCGGCGGGCCTCGGCCATGAAGGCAAGATATTGCTCGGCGAGCTCAAGAATGGAGATTTTGGCGAGGTCGATCTTCTTTTTTCGCGCGAGCGCCAGCAAGAGGTGTAACGGACCTTCAAATCCGTCCACATCCACGACCAGAGAATCTGTCTCGGCCTCTTCTGCCGCCTCAAAGCGGAGGTCTTCCTCGAAGTCGTCGCTCACATCCTGCTCATGCGGAAACCAGTTCCAGCAAGCTATTCAGCCGTGATTCGCCCTCACACGCGTCAAAACTCTCGATTTCCTCGCGCACGGCTTCGGCCGCCTGCGCGCGTTCCAGCGCCTTACCAGCAAATTCAGGCGCCGCCTCAGCCACGCCCCGCATCTCCCCGGGATCGCCATTACAGTGCAGCAGCAGGTCACAGCCGGCCTCGATCGAGGCCTCGCCACGCTCGCGGAACGTGCCGGTCAGCGCTTTCATCGACAGGTCATCCGTCATCAACAGGCCGTCAAAGCCGATCTCCTCGCGGATAACCTGGTTGACCAGCACATCGGAGGTCGTCGCCGGACGCTCCGGATCGATATCGCGATAGACAATGTGCGCCGTCATCGCCATGACGGCATCATTGAGCGCCTTGAAGGGCGCAAAATCGGTCTCCGAGAGCAGCTCATGCTCCTCCTCGACCACAGGCAATTCGAGATGACTGTCCGCATCGGCACGGCCATGACCGGGGATATGCTTGATAATCGGCGCGACGCCACCCGCCTGGACGCCCTCGATCGCGGCACGGCCGAGATGGATGATCGGTTCCGGCGTTTCGCCAAACGCCCGGTCACCGATGATGGCATCCGCGCCTGGAATTCGCAGGTCGAGACAGGGCACACAGTCCACATCAATACCGACGGCGCGCATCTCCTCCGCCATCAGGCGATGGTTCAGCCAGACAGCCTCGATAGCCGCTTCCGGTTCGCGCTTGAACAGGTTGGCATAGACTTCCGCTGCCACCATCTCGCGCCAGTTCGGCGGGCGCAGACGACGCACGCGACCGCCTTCCTGATCGACCAGAACCGGTGCATCACGCCCCACACAATCGCGCAGACTCATGGTCAGGCGAGCGAGCTGTTTCGGCGTGTCGATATTGCGTGCAAAAACGATGAAGCCCCACGGATCGGCATCGCGGAAAAAATCGTGTTCGTCCTTGCTGAGCTCGGTCCCGGCGAGCCCGTAGATCATCGCGCGGGCGGTCATCGACGTGCCACCAGGCAGTCCTGTCCACGCCCCTGCAGGGTCGAGCAGAAACTCACCGCGTCATCGCGCGTGGAGAACGCAGCAATGCGCAGGCGGTGATAGGTGCCGCGTTCGGCAATCTCGACAGAGGCGATATCCGGGCCGAGGCCGCTGGAAATGTCCGAGAAACGTCCCTGGAAAGCGAGCCAGGCCGCTTCGGCGTCCGCGACGGAGCGGAAGGAGGCGATCTGTACGACCCAGTCACCCGCAGGTGTCGCAGCCGGAATGACCGGCTCGGGATCGGGATCCGGCTGTCGGGTTTCCGGCTGGCGGGTCTGAGGCTCCGGCTCGCGGGTCTCAGGCTCGGGATCCGGTTGACGCTGTGGCCGGTCCGGAGCCTGGCGCGGCGTTACATCCGTGGTCGGTTCCTCCAGCGGAGTTTCCTCGATCTGCTGGCTGGTATCGGGCTGGGCAGCTTCCGTGGCATCGGCATCAACGGTCTCGATGCGCAGTGACGGCCGCGTGTCTTCCAGCGGCTCCTCTGCTGCCGGACGCGGCGAGACATCCTCGTCGCCATCATTGTCACCGGTCAGGCGATTATAGACATCCAGATTGGTGTCCGGCGTCTGTTCGCCGCCCGGATCAGCTGGGCGTTCGCGATAGGGCTCGACCTCGGCCAGCAGCCGCGGCGCTTCGTCACGCTCGCGCACACCCTGGTTGAAGGCGCTCCAGACGACACCGACAAACAGGACAAGAACCGCGATCGCCGTTGTCAACAATAAGGTTCCGCGCCGGTTTTCTTCCTCGCGGGCATCAAAGGTCTCAAATTCATCCGCCGGCGGCGCATAAGCGCCAATTCGGGAGTCGTCGTCGTCCGTCATACTTGTCTGGCCTGTTCAGTGCTTTCGCGAATCGGAAAGGATGCTCCAAGATAGCATTTGAAATCTGGCATGCCCGTCTCTCGCGCTGTCTAAAAATATCCCTGCACGGTAAACAAACGGCGATGCTCTTCCATCGCAAACCGGTCGGTCATCGCCGCGATGTGGTCACAGATGCCCCGGGCCGCCGCTTCCTCGCCCTGTCCCTCGAACTGCGCCTGGACTTCCGTCGGCAACACACCCGGGTCTGACAGGTAGAGATCGAACAGATCACGCGTTACGCGACCAGCCTGGCTCATCATGCGATTTACCTTGTAGTGCGTGTACATGTGGGCAAATAAATGGCGACGCAGCACGGCCAGCGTTTCCATCATGTCTTCGGAGAAGGTCACGACCGGCTCGGACAGCCGACGCAGGTCATCAGCACTGTCCGGCTTGTGCACGGCGAGACGGCGGCGCGTTTCCTCCAGCACATCGCCGACCATGATGCCGATCAGCTCGCGCACCACTTCATGGGTCTTCACGGTCTTGTTGATATCGGGCCAACGCTGTTCGACCCGGTCGAATATCCCGCCGATCAGCGGGATCTCTCGCAGCGGCTCCACCTCCAGAATTCCGGAGCGGATACCGTCATCAATATCGTGATTATTGTACGCGATATCGTCGGAAAGCGCAGCGATCTGGGCCTCAAGCCCCGCATGCGTATCCAGCTCCAATTCCTGCCAGTGTGCGTAATCGGTGAACGCCCAGGCCAGATCCTCGACCTCGCGTCCGGGGCCGATCAGAGGGCCATTATGCTTGACGATTCCCTCCAGGCTCTCCCAGGTCAGGTTGAGCCCGTCGAACTCCGGATAACGCACTTCCAGCTTGGTGATCACACGTAGCGTCTGGGCGTTGTGATCAAAGCCACCAAACGCCTTCATGCGATCGGCCAGCACACGCTCGCCTTCATGCCCGAAGGGCGGATGGCCCAGATCGTGTGCCAGGGCGAGCGCCTCGGCAAGGTCTTCATCCGCACCCAGCGCCCGCGCCAGGGTTCTGGCAATCTGCGCGACTTCCAGCGAGTGGGTTAGACGCGTGCGGTACTGATCACCTTCATGCGCCACAAAAACCTGGGTCTTTTCCTTTAGCCGGCGAAAGGCTGCGGAATGGATGATGCGGTCGCGATCGCGCTGGAATGCATTGCGCATGGCACTGTCAGCCTGACCAAAAAATCGCCCGCGAGATTGCGAGGGATGGGAGGCATAGGGCGCACGAGACCGGTCGGTTGCCGCAATTGTCATCAGATGGGGGCCTTCCTAAAGGCATCAGAGAGGTCCATATACCTATAGACACACGATCGGAAATAGCCAGTTTTCAAAACGATGAGCCACAGCGTTACCCTCTCTGCCTCGGCAGCTAAACAGATCAACACCATCATGGCGGCCCAAGCGGACGCGCAATTTCTGCGCATCGGCGTGGTCGGCGGCGGCTGCTCCGGCTTTTCCTATACGTTCGACCTGGCCAATGAGAAAGCCGGTGACGACCTGGTCATCGAGCGTGACGGCGCCAGCGTGCTGATCGACGAAGCCTCCCTGCCCTTCCTGGAAGGCTCGGAAATCGACTATGTCGACGAGCTGATCGGCGCAGCCTTCAAGATCAACAATCCCAACGCCACTGCGGCCTGTGGCTGTGGAACGAGTTTTTCCGTCTGATTTCACTCGACGGTTGAATCGCTCTGGTCCAAACTCCTGAAAAACCTCGGGAGGATGCCATGAGTTATGTCGACGGGTTTGTCATTCCGGTCGCCACTGCGAACAAGGAAGATTACGTCAAGGTCGCCAATGACATGGCCGAACTCTTCATCAAGCATGGCGCCAGCACGGTCCGTGAATGCTGGGGCGTGGATGTCCCACCGGGTGAAACCACATCCTTTCCGGCAGCTGTAAAGCTCAAGGACGGCGAAACGGTCGTCTTCTCCTGGGTGGAATGGCCCTCCAAGGAGGCGCGCGACAAGGCCATGCCAGCGCTTTCCGACGAAATGCAGTCCGGCATGACACCCGATAACATGCCCTTTGACGGCCAGCGCCTTATCTTTGGAAGCTTCGAAACCATCGTCCTTCGCCAGAGCTGAGCCTGATGACCACTGACACCTCCCTTTCCGCCGTGATGCGTCGTCGCATCTCGACCCGCGCCTTTCTGGACACGCCTGTCAGCGAGGCCGAGATCCGGGAATTGCTCGACACGGCCCGCTGGGCAGCGTCCGGTGGTAATCTTCAGCCCTGGAATGTGCACGTCGTCGCCGGTGAAGCGCGCCAGCGTGTCATCGACGCTGTGCGGGCACGACTGGAGGCGGCGCCCTTCGAGGATGAAAACGAGTTCGGCGCCTATCCCAACAAGCTCTGGGAACCCTATCGCACCCGCCGCTTCGAGCTGGGTGAGCAGATGTATGACACGATTGGTATCCCTCGAGAGGACAAGGCCGGACGCCTCAATCACCTGTTGTCGAATTTCGAGTTCTTCGGGGCCCCGGTCGGCATCTTCTTCAGCCTCGACAAGGAGATGAACCCCAATCAGTGGGGCCATCTGGGCATGTTCATCATGGCTTTCATGCTGGCCGCCGAAGAGAAGGGCCTGGCGACCTGCGCCCAGGAAGCCTGGATGACCCGCCACAAAACCATCGCCACCACCCTGAGCCTGGCCGATGACCAGCGCATCTGGTGCGGCCTGGCTTTAGGCCACGCCGATCCGGAAGCGCCGGTGAATTCACTGCGTTCCGAACGGGTTCCCGTCGATGAGTTCGCGGTGTTTGAAGGATTTTAACGCTTCCCCCCACGAACGTCACCACAATCAATCAAGTATTGCTGATATTCCGCGTCCCGGATCTGTGGGTTCACAACGAAAAGATACCAAAGCAGTGGCGCAAGAACGACCAAGTCAAAAGCAATTCGCGGCTTTTGCTTGATCGTGAGTGTAGCCGCCACGACCAGAACAACCACGGCCAGCGGCATCCAAAGCAGCTGCAGCCCCCAGAGGCCGCCAGCGACCTCGGAAGGCACGTCCAGCAACCCCATTGGGTTAAGCAATACGAACGAGAGGATCACGAACCAGGCCAGAGCCAGCAGCCAGGCAAGCAGTTGGAGCAGCTTCAGCATTCCGGTATCCGTTTCAACAGCACGAGATCCATCTACATCCCCCGCTTTCCTCGCGCGACGAACGCCATACACTGAGGCCAACAGCCGCTCGAGATTCTCCCATGACCCTGACCGTCGCTTCCTGGAACGTCAATTCCGTAAAGGCCCGCCTGCCCAACGTGCTGGACTGGCTGCGCGAGGCCAAGCCGGATGTCGTCTGCCTGCAGGAAATCAAGACGGTGGACGAGGGTTTCCCACGCATGGAGATCGAGGATCTGGGCTATAATATCGAGACCCACGGCCAGAAATCCTACAATGGTGTCGCCATCCTTTCGCGTTACCCGATAGAGGAATGCACCGCGCGCCTTCCCGGCGATGATGAGGATGAGCAGGCCCGCTATATCGAAGCCGTGATCTCGGCGGAGAGCGGCCCGGTGCGCGTAGCCTCGATCTACCTGCCCAATGGCAATCCGGCGCCCGGCCCCAAATACGACTACAAGCTGGCCTGGATGGAACGTCTCTACGCCCACGCCAAGGGCCTTTTGGAGCTGGAAGAACCGTTGATCCTGGCTGGTGATTACAACTGTATTCCGCGCGACAGCGATTGCTGGGACATGGCGGTTTGGGCCGATGACGCGCTCGCCCTGCCGGCCACACGTGCCGCCTTCAAGAAGCTCCGCTGGCTCGGTCTGACCGAAGCCTTTGAACAGCTCGACGGGCGGGGTCATCAATACACGTTCTACGACTATCAGGGCGGCGCCTGGCAGAAAGGCAATGGCATCCGCATCGACCATCTCCTGTGTTCGCCGCAAGCTTCCGACGCCCTCGAAAAGATCGACATCCACCGCAAGACGCGCGGTGAGCCGAAAGCCTCCGACCACATTCCGATTGTGGGCACCTTCGCGCTTTAGGCCAAACACGCGCACTCCCCCTCAACGAGCAAAATTCACACTGGGTTCACGCAGGAAGTGTGTTAATGTAGCTTTAACGAACCAAGGGGACAGGAGATCCATGCGCCTGCTACTCGTTTCTGCCTGCACGTTTGCCTTTTCTGGCGGCGCTGCACTGGCCCAGGACCAGCAACAACCGGTCAACGCGATGGAAGAGGAATTGTCCGAGCGTGGCGTGAACTATGCCCGTGATGATTCGACCCAGGATCGCGCCCGCAACTATGCGCGCGACGCCCAGCGCATCGCACAGCGCCGCGAGAGTGAGGGCGAGGATGAAGACGCACCGCTTCCGCTCGGTGAGGCAGTGATTGTCGACAATTCCCGCCGTTCCGGTCCGGATAACTGATCATGCGTTTCCTGCTCGTTTGTCTTTCCCTTGTTGCCGCGTTGGCGATTGCCCCGACAGCGCAGGCGGAGAGCAACAGCGAGCCGGTCGATGCCTTCTCCCTTCGCGAGATGGCGGATTTCTCAAAACAGATCGAACAGGAGCTCGCTTCCCGCGGGGCCTATGTCGCCATGGTCTTTCGCACCGGGCGCCAGCGTTCACAATTGCCAGGCGAAATCCGCTACACGCACGGCGCCTTCTGGGTCTATGCGCCTGTCCCGACTCTGGGCGGCGGCACTCAGTATGGTTATGCGGTCTATAATCTCTATCACGAGATCGATCCGGTAACATTGTCCGGTCTTTACCAGGACTGGCCGCTCGATTTCACGCGCGGGGACTCCGTTGGTCAGGTCGGTGTGATCATCCCGAATCGCGAGATGCAACGTCGCATTCTGGACGTCATCGCCTCTCCCTATTTTGAGGCCCTGCACCACCCCGAATACTCGCTCCTGTCCAATCCGGCCGACGAGCGTTTCCAGAACTGTACCGAATTCATGCTGGACGTGGTCTCTTCGGCCATCTGGCAGACCGCAAGCCGCGAGCAGATCAAGGTCAATATTGACGCCTATTTCCGCCCGACCCGTGTCCAGCTGAACGTGTTCCAGCGCTTCCTGGCACCGCTAACGGACGCGCGCCTGCGTTTCGACGACCAGCGCGATGGCATTCGCACGGCGACCTTCGCCTCCCTGGCCGATTTCATGCTGGCATTTGACCTGGCAGACGAGGACCAGATCTTCGAGATTGATGCGCCCTATTCCCGCGCCGAGGATATGGTCTATCGCGGCGGCGAGGCAGCAGCCACAGCAGTGGACTAAGCCTCTCTTAGCCATCCTCTTTCCCGCGCGACCTCCACACGCGAGCGCGCGACCGGGACACGCTGCCCGTCCGCAAGCACGAGTTTCCAGTCCCGCCCGTCCTTGAGCGCAGAGACAACAGCGCGATCCGCCACCCACCAGGACCTGTGACACCGGGTGCCGAGTGCCGCACCACCGTCACCGATATACTTGCCTAGCCGTCCGCGCACGAAACGCCGGCGCGTATCGGTGACAATCTCCAGATAGTGGTCCTGGGCCTGGACGTAGAGCACACCTGACAAATCGGACCGCTCGTCAGGCTGCGGATTCGCTTCCGCATGGGTCTGCGTCGCGACCTCGGGCTCAAGATAAAGCTCTTCCCAGGCGAGGCGCAGAAAGAGCACAAAGCCGGCCACCGTGACCACAGGCGGAGCAAGAAAGACAATGAACTCCATCCACGGGTCAGGCTCCTTGGGCAGGATGGGTGTGCGTTTAAGCGCTTCCAGCTCCATCGCCATGAGCGGGATGCTGAGCAGGGTGGCGCAGACCAGACCGCCGATCTCGCCGACCCGGGTCCGCTGGAGCAAACGCGCAAGCTGCCAGTCGATGAGCACCGGCTGCACCACCATCAACCCGGCCACCAGCCACCACAGTGCCAGCCGGTGCCAGAGGGGCAGATTCCCCGTCGAGAACGCATCAGAAAACGCGTAATTCAGCCCCATGAAGAGGATCAGCCCACCCAGGAGCCGCCAGTTATGGTGCCAGGGCGCGCGATAGCGTCCCGACGGGCTGCGACCACTCACGACAGTTCCGGACATTTGGCGACACTCCGCTGGTTCGACATCAGATTTCGCGCAATTCGTTTGGCTCATCAAGCGCTTGCCGAGCGCAACGCAAAACGAAACCTGAAAGGACCATCCTCGTGAAACTGACCAAACTCCTCCCCCTCGCCTTCCTTGCCATCAGCCACATCGCCCCTGCCGATGCGCAGGAACGGCGGGAGATCCCGGATTACCGTGAAACCGGTTTTGAACAGAACGCCGCACTCAGCGCTGAGCTGGACGATTTCCTCGCCGCCTATACAGCCGCCTGGGGCGCACAGGATACCGACAGCTTCATCGCGCTGCACCACGAAGACACCGAATGGATCAACGCCTATGCGCGCATGTTCCAGTCCAGCGACAGCCTGGCCGTTTTCCTGGAAGAGCGCCTGTTCCCAGCCTTCTCTGCCCAGGTTTCCCGCACCGAGGTCGCCAATATGCGCCGTGTATCCACGCGCCTGATCGGCGATGACGTCGCCGTCCTGCACCTCTACACAGACGGCAATCGCGGCCAGTCCCGCAATGCGGGCGAGACCGCCCGCCGGACGCACTTCCACCTGGTGCTCAGCCGCTCGGACGGCATGTGGAAGGTCGAGCACACGGCCATCATGGATGCGCGCAACTGACGCAAAGGACGTTTCGCGGTGAATCGAAATTTCCCCCTTGTTCGAATTTGATTCACCGCCAGCCTTCTGATCCGGGCCCACATGGTTAAACCACGTGAACAAGGAGGCGGACATGAAACGGTCTCTCTCAACACTCTGCATCAGCACCCTTGCGGGTGTTCTGGTCCTCACACCGGGTGCCTTTGCCACCCAATCCGGGACACCCGCTGCCCGCGCCTCGGGCGAGAGCGCCGGAGCCTCTGTCGAGGTCACGGCGACACTCGCCTCGGCAGCGGTCGTCATTGCCCCCAGCGCTGCCGTCATCGTGATGAGCACCGGCGCAACCCTGGTCACCGGCGACCCGGCCTTCATCGAGGAAGGCGCGGAGCACGCCGAGGACATGCTGGCCTGGGGATTTGGCATGGAACCGCTCGACGTCAGTGATGAAGTTGTCGTCGCCCCGCCGCCGGACGTGCCTTACGAGGCTCAACGTCATGACAACGACTAAACTGCTCGCGGCCACTGCTCTGGCCATTGTCCTGGGAGAGGCGGAAGCCGGTTCCGGGGCGACACCGATCTCGCCCTTCCCGGCCGAGGACAGCGCAGACTTTGCCAAACAGATCGAGCGGGAACTTGCCGGCCAGGGCGCGCGTATCGCCCTGGTCTTCCGGACCGGCCGCGCACGCGAGGACCTGCCCGACGGCATTCGCTACCCCCATGGCGCCTTCTGGATATATTCGGAGATGCAGACAGAAACCGGCGAACGTATTCGCGGTTATTCCGTGCACAATCTCTATCACGGCGAGGAAAACCGTCGCCGCTCGCACCTCGCCCAGGACTGGCCGCTCAATTTCACCCAGGGCGATGTGATCGGCGAGGTCGGTATCATCGTGCCCTCACCGGAGATGCAGCGCCGCCTGCTCGGCCTGTTTGCCAGCGGCGACATCAATACCCTGCACCAGCCGGACTATTCGCTGATCTCCAACCCGCACGATCTGCGCTTCCAGAACTGTAATGAGTTCATGCTGGATCTGCTGGCAGCAGCGGCGTGGGAGACGACGGACCGAGACACGCTGAAAACCAATCTGTCAGCCTGGTACGAGCCCGCGCGCGTCCAGACCAGCCTGCTGGAGCGCATGTTCGGCCCATCCGTCGACGAGCGCGTCCGGCTCGACGATCACCGCGGCCCCATCCGCACCGCAAACTTCGCCTCGATGGGCGAATTCATGACCGAGTTCAACCTGGCCAGCGCCGTCTATGAGCTGGAAGCGGATTTCCTGACGGAAACGGAGGACGGGGGGAGCTGAGCGCTCCCTACTCCACCCGAACGCCCGGTTCGCCGGCTTGCATGCGACCGATGACGGTGGCGGCGCTGTGGCCTGCCGCGTGGAAACAGGCGAGCACGTCGTCCACCGCGTCCGCGCTGCACGAGACCATCAGGCCGCCGGAGGTTTGCGGGTCGCACCAGAGGATTTCGTCCAGGTCCGACCAGTCGGCGGGTATGGTGACCTTGTCGCCGACAGCCGCCCAGTTGCGACCGGACGCGCCCGTCTTGATCCCGGCCTCGGCCAGGCGGCGCGCTTCGGCAAATACCGGAACCTTGGCGCGTTCAACAATACCGGTCAGGCCCGCGCCCTCGCACATTTCGGAGAGATGGCCCAGCAGGCCGAAGCCGGTGACATCGGTGATGGCATGGACGCCCTCCAGCTGGCTCAAAGCTGCGCCGGGCGTGTTGAGCAGGGTGGTGGAAGCGACCATGGCGTCATAGGCCTCCGGCGAGAGCTCGCCGCGTTTCAGCGCCGCACTGAACACCCCGACACCAATGGACTTGCCCAGCACCAGCACATCGCCGGCCTTGGCGCCGGCATTGGTCTTCAGACAATCGGGATGGGCCGTGCCCAGGGCCACCAGGCCATAGATGGGCTCGGCAGCATCAATCGAGTGACCGCCCGCAATGGGTGCGCCTGCAGCCTCTGCGACAGAACGTCCGCCCGCCAGGATGGCGCGCACCATCTCGCGCGGCAGCTTGTTGACCGGCATGCCGACAATGGCGAGGCAGAAGATCGGCGTCGCGCCCATGGCGTAGACATCCGACAGCGCATTGGTCGCGGCGATCTTTCCGAAGACTTCCGGGTCATCGACGATGGGCGTAAAAAAGTCGGTGGTGGCCACCAGCACCGTTTCATCATTGATGCGCCAGACCGCCGCGTCATCGCGTGTGGCCGCATCCACCAGCAGTTCCGACGGCATCGGCATGGCGGGTGCACCGCCGAGAATGTCGCTCAGCACAGCCGGATCGAGCTTGCAGCCACAGCCGCCGCCATGGGCCAGAGCGCTGAGGCGAACTGCTTGAGTGTCATCCATGATCCACAAACCCTTGTCTGATCGGCTAATGTTGTTTCAGGAGACATAATCGCCGATGCAATCCTTCGCCACCACAAAAGACCTCTCCAGCGACGCGCTGGCGCAGTATGACGCCATTATCGATGTGCGTTCGCCCGGCGAGTTTGCCGAGGACCACCTGCCCGGCGCCATCAACCTGCCTGTGCTGGATGATGAAGAACGGGCGCACGTCGGCACGCATTACAAGCAGGTCTCGGTCTTCGAGGCCCGCCGCATGGGCGCCGCCCTCACCTCGCGCAATATTGCCCGGCATATCGAGACGGTGCTGGCTGACAAGCCCAAGGCTTTCCGGCCGCTGATCTATTGCTGGCGCGGGGGCATGCGGTCCTCCTCCATGGCGACTGTGCTTTCGGCGGTTGGCTGGAAGGTGACGCTCGTCCATGGCGGTTATCGCCGCTGGCGCGACCAGGTGCGCGAAGCGCTGGAAGCTGAGCAAACACACAAGATCACGCTGATTGACGGCCAGACCGGAACGGCCAAGACCCGCCTTTTGCACGTGCTGGCCGAGCGCGGTGAACAGGTCATCGACCTGGAAGGCCTCGCGCATCATCGCGGTTCGATCTTCGGCGATTTCGCCGGTGAGGACCAACCCAGTCAGAAAGCCTTCGAAACCCGGATCTGGACCCGGCTCCGCAATCTCGACCCGGCCCGCCCGACCTATATCGAGGCTGAAAGCAAGCTGGTCGGTCGCAGGCGCGTGCCGGTCGGATTGTGGAATGCCATGCAGGCGGCAGATCGCCTTGTCATCAAGGCTCCTGTTGAAGAGCGCGCCCGCTATCTCATGCGCGCCTATCCCGACCTTGCCGCCAATACGGACAAGCTGGTCCAGGCCATTAAAGGCCTTAGACAGTTCCAGTCAGGCGAGACAATCACGGAATGGCTCACCATGGCCGAGGCCGGTGATTTCCATCCGCTCGCCATCGCCCTGGTGGAGGCCCATTACGACCCGGCCTACGACCGGGCTCGACGGCGTGACGGTGCCGAGTGGGCTGAGCGTGTGTTGGACACGGCATCGCTGGATGATGCTGCGCTCAGCGATCTCGCGGATCAAATCTGCGAGCGAGAGACGGTCTAGACTTCCGGATTGCGATCCAGCATGGCCTGGACATCCGCGCTGTCGACACCGCTCTCGACCAGCATTTTCACCAGGCCTGTCACCAGGTTCAGCTCGTCGATGATCGACTTGATGCGGCCCTGGTCTGCCAGCGGTTTCCACATGGACCCCACTTCGAAGAGATTACCGGTTTCCGCGGCGATCAACAGCTCGCCCTTGCCGCTGTCCTGGTCGAACATGGCCCGCACACGCTTGCCTTTCAGGGCCTTTTCCAGGTCGAGCAAGCGTTCCATGAAGCTGGGTGTCAGCATGTAGCGCGCCAGCACCTGGTCATTGCCATAGACCTCGAACGCCTTCTCGAATTTGGGATCGACAAGACCGATGCGTTCCAGCTTGGTGGACCCGAAGGACCGCGACAGCTTTTGCAGGGAGTTCAGCCAGCCCTGGTCACGCGTGATGACGGTCACCCCTTCCACCTTGCGCGGGAAGGTAATGCGCATCAGCACGCCGCGAAAGACGGTGACGTAATAGGTGCGATTCTTCGAGCGACGACGCTGTTCGAGATGCGCTTCGTAAAGCTCGAAATCACAGCCATCGATCTCGCCGGAAAAATGATCCTCGAAATGCTTGCGGTTGAAGACCGGCAGCAAGTCATACTGGCGGAAGGTGGAAAACCGCGCCGGCGAATACGGCCGCACCGAATAGGCCATGCCACAGGCCTCGGCGATGGCGGTGTTGAGCTCTTCCTTGACCCGCTTGCGCAGCTTGCTGAGCTTGCTGTTGCCCGCCACGATGGCAAAAAAGGCAAACACCAGAAAAACAAAGAAAAAGCCGAAATTGTCGTCATTCATGGAACCGACGACAACCAGCCCCACAACCACGATTGCAATGGCCACAAACAACCAGATCCAGAAGGATCCGGTCGCCTGCTTGCGCTCCTTCTCCAGCCCTTCCAGCCAGGGCTGGAGGCGTTCCTGCCAGAGTTCCTGAAACTTAGCGTCCACGTCTACGCCGTCTCCAGACGTCCCAGGGCCTCGGAGACCTTGGTTTTCTGGGCGGTGTAGTCGGCCAGCTTGGCTTTTTCGCCGGCGACGACCTCTTCCGGGGCGTTGGCGACGAATTTGGCGTTTCCGAGCTTTTTCTCCAGGCGCATGATCTCGCCATCAAGCTTTTTCAGCTCCTTGGCCAGACGATCACGTTCGGCGTCCAGATCAATCACCCCGTCCAGCGGCAGGGCGATGACTGTTTCGCCGACCACCGTCTGCGCCGAGGCCGGCGGGACGCTGTCAGAAGCCGAGATCTCCTCGAGGCGGGCCATACGGGCCAGCAGCGGGCGATTGCGCTCGACGCGGTCGAGAATGTCTTGCGACGCGCCGACCAGGACCGCGTTGAGCGGCTTGCCCGGCGCGATATTCATCTCGGCCTTGAGGCTGCGGATATTGGTGATGACGTCGATGAGCCAGCTCATCTCGGCCTCGGCATCCGCATTGGCCAGACCATCCAGCTGCGGCCAGTCGGCCACGATCAGCTGGGTGTCACGCTTGGCGGTTTCCGTCCACAGCGCCTCGGTCACGAATGGCATGAAGGGGTGCAGGATCTTCAGCGCGATATCGAGCACATAGGCGGTCGTCGCCTGGGTCTCGGCCTTGGCCGCTGCATCCTCTCCGCCAAACAGCGGCTTGGCGAATTCCAGATGCCAGTCACAGAAGATGTTCCAGACGAAACGATAGGCCGCCGCCGCTGCTTCGTTGAAGCGGTATTCGTCCAGCCCCTTGTTGACCGCGGCAACGGTCGACTGGGCTTCGGCCAGGATCCACTTGTTGACGGTCTGGGTGACGGAGGACGGGTCGAAACCGGCCGGCACCGCACACTCATTCATCTCGCAGAAGCGCGCGGCATTCCACAGTTTGGTTCCGAAATTCCGATAACCCTCAACGCGTTGCGTGGACATGCGGATGTCCCGCCCCTGCCCGGCCTGGGCCGCCAGGGTGAAACGCACCGCGTCCGCGCCGTATTCATCGACCAGTTCCAGCGGGTCAATCACATTGCCCTTGGACTTGGACATTTTCTGGCCCTTCTCGTCGCGGACCAGGGCGTGGATATAGACATCCTTGAACGGCACCTGCGGCTTGCCGTCTTCGTCCTTCATGAAGTGCAGCCCCTGCATCATCATCCGGGCGACCCAGAAGAAGATGATGTCGAAGGCCGTGATCAAGACGGTGTTGGGGTAGAAGCGGTTGACTTCAGGCGTCTGCTCCGGCCAGCCCAGGGTCGAGAACGGCCACAGGGCGGAGGAGAACCAGGTATCGAGGACGTCAGTATCGCGCTCAGACAACACGCAAAAACCAACACCTTCTTCACCTCGCCAATTACAATTGACATCAATCTGGAAGAACTCGTCACGGAGCCCACCGCCCAGACGATAGCCAAAGTTTCCATCAGCCCGGTCATCTTCTCCGGTGATTTCAGCGAAACAACGAGAAGTGTCGATGCTAATATTCTGACCGAGCGGGTCTTTTGAGTAATAGTCCGCCAATTGTTGGTGAAGGTCATCACGGCTTGTCGCTGCGAATGCCACACGCTCATCCGGATTTGTCTTCCAGCTATCCCAATCATGACTGGCACCTTCCTCCTCAGACTCAAGGAGGTAGGCGAGCCGTTTTGGACCCGACCAAACGGGAATCCGATGCCCCCACCACAGCTGACGCGAAACACACCAGGGCTGGATGTTGCGCATCCATTCAAAATACGTCTTTTCCCAGTTTTTCGGGTGGAAGGTCGTGCGGCCATCCTCGACGGCGGCGATGGCTTCCTTGGCCAGCTCACCGGCATTGGCGAACCACTGGTCCGTCAGCATCGGCTCGATAACGACATTGGACCGGTCACCGAAAGGCTGTTGGATTTTCTTGTTTTCCACCAGCGGGATGGGCTGAGGTGCTTCCTCATCCCCATCCTTGGCTTCCGGCGTCACCATGACAGCGAGACCTTCCGCCGTGATATCGGCAATGATTTTCTCGCGCGCCTCGAACCGGTCGAGACCGCGATAGTCTTCCGGCACCAGGTTGATCGCATCAACCTCGGCCTCGGACGGCAGGTCCGCGCCCTTGGCAATCGCCTGGGCCTTGGCCGCACAATCGTCATAGGACGGCCCATCGGCGCGCATGGCGGCCTGCGTGTCCATCAGGCGATAGAGCGGGATGTTGTTGCGCTTGGCGACTTCATAGTCGTTGAAATCATGGGCGCCGGTGATCTTGACCGCACCGGAACCAAATTCCGGGTCCGGGTACTCGTCCGTGATGATCGGGATCAGGCGGCGATGCTCCTTGGGTCCCACCGGGATCTCGCACAGCTCACCCACGATCGGTGCATAACGCTCATCATCGGGATGAACGGCAACCGCGCCGTCGCCGAGCATGGTTTCCGGGCGGGTCGTGGCAATGGAGATATAGTCGCGCTCTTCGGTCAGCGTGACATTCCCGTCCTCGTCCTTTTCCACATAGGTATAGGTCTTGCCGCCAGCGAGCGGGTATTTGAAGTGCCACATATGGCCGTCGACTTCGATATTCTCGACCTCGAGGTCGGAAATCGCCGTCTCGAATTTGGGATCCCAGTTCACCAGGCGCTTGCCGCGATACATCAGGCCCTGCTTGTAGAGCTCGACGAAGACTTTCAGCACCGCCTCGGAGAGGCCCTCATCCAGGGTGAAACGCTCGCGCGACCAGTCACAGCTGGCACCCAGGCGGCGCAGCTGTTGCAGGATCATGCCGCCGGATTCTTCCTTCCACTCCCAGACACGTTCCACGAATTTCTCGCGGCCCATATCGCGGCGGGACGGTTCCTGGTTGGCGGCCAGCTGGCGTTCAACCACCATCTGGGTGGCAATGCCCGCATGATCGGTGCCCGGCTGCCACAGCACGCTGTCGCCCAGCATGCGCTTGTAGCGGCTCAGCACGTCCTGGAGTGTGTTGTTCAGCGCGTGACCAATGTGCAGGCGGCCTGTCACATTGGGCGGCGGGATGACGATACAGAACGGCTTGGCGTTCGGGTCATCCTTGGGCTGGAAGGCTCCGGACTGCTCCCACGCATCATAGATACGGGTTTCGGCTTGGGCTGGGTTGAATGTCTTTTCCATCATGATCCGCGCATGAATAAAGGGCACCGACGCTCTCGTCGATGCCCTTAGATGATTTCAGTGTTCGACGAAAGGACTAGCGACGGCGCGCCACGCGATCGATTTCAGCTTGTACCTTTTCATCCACAATGCTCGGCAGGTTGGCATCGAGCCATTCCTTGAGCATCGGACGAAGCAGAGCGCGGACGACACCTTCCAGTGTACGGCCCTCTTCTTCGGAAATACGGATGCTGTCAGCCAGCGTGTGGAAGGAGCCCATCGCCGCTGCAGCAGCGCCATCAGACATGATGCCATCGGCTACTTCGGCCTCGACCGCGTCGAAATCGACCACCGGCTCCGGCTCGGCCACGACTTCCGGCTCTTCCTCTTCGCGATCGACGATCATCAGATCATCGTCCATCGTCATGGGATCCGTGCCTGCATCCGGCTCGTCGACCATGTCGGTCAGCTCGAGCACGTCCTCCGCCTCGGGCCCCGGCTCTTCCTCAGCAGCGGGCGCCTCGTCAAACATCGAATCGATGTCGTCCTGGGAGTTGGATTCTTCTTCCGCCGGGGCAGCTTCTGCTTCGGCAGCAGGAGCCTCGTCCTCGTCCTCGTTTATGATCCGGCGGATCGAGGAGAGGATTTCTTCCATTGACGGTTCGTTTTCAGCAGCATCAGCCATGTGTGCGGATCCTTTGTCCGGCAATTCTCGTCTAACGCGAATAAACCGGGGCGGACGGCGGATGTCCACCCCCACGTTTCGCCTTCAAGGCTAATTCCAGGGCGTTAAGTCAAAGTTATTGAAGCGCGAGCGGGAGTTTTCCACAGCTGCAGGATCATACAGCTCAACACCCAGTCCCAGACTGTCTGCCGATAGCAGGCCCATGGCCTGAAGCAGACGATAACCGGCGACATAGCTGTCACGCTCGGCCGTCACCAGGGTCAGGCGGCTTTCCAGCAATTCCTGTTCGGCATCCAGTACGTCCAGCGTCGTTCGAAGGCCGACATAGGCCTCCTGCTCCACACCATCCAGCGCAATCTCGTTGGCCAGAACGGCCTGACGGCTGGAATCGATGACAGCAAGAGATGCAACGTAACCAGTCCAGGCATTTGTCACACCTTCAGTCACCTGGCGGCGGGCTTCATTGACCTGGAAACGGGCCTGTTCTTCCGATGCCACGGCCGCGCGCACACGTGAGCGGTTGAGACCACCGGTGAAGATCGGCATGGACACGGTACCCGTGATCGACGTGCTGTCGCGCTCATCACCGGAGAAACTGCTGTCACGTGCCGCAGATGCAGACGCTCGCAGGGACACTTCCGGACGCATCGCGCCGCGTGCGACCTGGATGCCGTGGCGGGCCGCTTCCTCGCCATACTGGGCCGCGCGCAATTGCGGGCTGTTGTCAAAGGCGGCAGAGGCTGCGTCGGCAAGATTGTCCGGCAGTGACGGCAGGGCCGGCGGCTGTTCCAGCGTTGCAGCCGGCTCGCCAGTCACACGCTCATAGGCCGCGCGGCTGACGGACAGCTGCGACTGGGCACCGGCCAGCTGGGCCTGAGCACCGGACAGGCGCGCCTCGGCCTGGGCCACGTCGGTGCGGGTGATCTCACCCACTTCAAACCGGTCCTGGGCGGCCTGCAGGTGCTGGGCCAGGACGTCGACATTGTTGCGGCGGATTGACACGACTTCCATGTCACGGCGGACATCCATGAACGCAGTAACGGCATCCACCAGGACGCCCTGCTCTACAGCACGCAGGCTTTCACGACCGGCCATGACCTGGGCACTGGCCTGGTTGATCTGACCAGACGTGCGGCCTCCACGATAGATCGATTGTGTCGCCGTAATGGAGTAGTTCTTCGGCGTGGAATCTGTTTCCGACTGCGAGACGACTTGCTGGTTACCGAGAACAAATGTGCTGCGGCTCTCCGTGCTGTTGCGCGAGATCGAGGCGTCGGCGGACACGGAAGGCAGTCGCGCCGAGCGCGCCTGGACCCAGCTTTCATCGGTCGCGCGAAGACGTGCGCGCTCGGCCTGCAGGGTCGGGTTGGTATTGTAGGCGTGGGCCAGGGCTTCTTCCAGGGACTGGGCCTGGGCGTTTGCGGCAACAGCCAGCAGCGAAACTCCGGCGGTCAGGGCCGCAACCCAACGAGACATGCGAACCATACTTCTGTCCTCTTTCCGGCAACAGACTCAGCAATTGTCTGCACCCATCATAACGTGACCCGCGCCAGAAACCAGCGCGAGCCTGTCGTCCATATAGGGTACCAAATAGCAGAAGTGAACAGCGTTCACTCTTTTATTTTGGTAATTCTTTTAACGCGTGCTTGAACGTAGGGCTCGACGGCGTTCCGTCGCGCCCCCAGCTGCTTTTTTAGAGCGAAAAGCTCTCAGCGCACTCGAAACCTGGAATAGTTGAGGTGGATGCGTCGAAGACAACCTTCTCGCCGATGCCCGAAGCAGAGCGCGTGAAAATCGTCGCCTTGCCCACCGGGCCCTTGCGCACGACAACGGCCAGACGGCCACCATCAGCAAGCTGGTCGAGCCAGGCCTGCGGGACGTCTTCAACGGCACCGTTGACGAAGATCACATTGTACGGACCCTGGTCGGCCTCGCCGGCCTTGGGGTCACCGGAGATGACGACAGCGTTGTCGGCACCACACTCGGACAGCAGGTCGCTGGCGCGAGACTGGCCGTCCTCATCATCATCGAGACCGACAACGGTTTCCGCGAGCTTGGCCAGGATGGCGGTGGAATAACCACGACCACAGGCAATATCCAGCACCATCTCATCGCCCCGGATGTCAGCAGCCTGGATCAGCTTGGACATGTCGCGCGGACGCATCATGCGGCGCGCCTCGCTTGTGGCGACCTCACCGTCCGCATAGGCAGAAGCCAGCTTAGAGCGCGGCGTGAAGACGTGACGCGGCACCGTCTCGAAAGCGCCGAGCAAACGGCGGTCGGTGATATCGGACGGGCGGATCTGGCAATCCACCATCTGCTGTCGGGCCAGGTCGAAGTCACTCACGGAGATCTCCTCAGCGAATGGGAAGGCAAGTTGCGCGTGATATATCCTGTGCCGCGCCTTGCGGGCAAGCATCACGCTGCGCGACAAGCCAAAACAACGCAGGCGCGGCGAATTTCAGTAGAAAATGTCGTGGCCGATTGCCCCACCCGTCCGGGTTGGTTATAGATCGCGCCTCGCATTTTCGGCACCGTGGCGGAGTGGCTACGCAGCGGATTGCAAATCCGTGGACCCCGGTTCGATTCCGGGCGGTGCCTCCACCCTTCGCGCTTCGCGCTTCGGGTGGCGAGCCACCCCAAGCGTGAATACGAGCGAAGCGCGTGCGCGAGGAGGTGCTCTTCGAAGCCTTGGCGTAGAAGGGCTGCCGCTCCCCTAGAACTCCACCCGCTTTCCCTTGTGGTCGAACAGCTTTCCCGTGTCGGTCGGCGCAAGACTATCCAACACGTCCAGTATCTCCTCAGCGGCAACTTCGGGCGTGCGCACATCCAGCCCGGATTTGGAGAACGGCTCCGACAGGCGACTCGCCACTGTTCCCGGATGGATGGCAACACAGATCGCCTCGGGGTTCTTGCGCGCCAGCTCGATCGAGCAGGTCCGCACCATCTGGTTCAATGCCGCCTTGGATGCGCGATAGCTGTGCCACCCGCCCAGCCGATTGTCTGAAATCGACCCGACCCGGGCGGACAAGGTGGCGAAAACCGCGCGCGAATCACGCTGCAGCAGGGGCAGGAAATGCTTCATCAACAAGGCCGGTCCAACCGTGTTGAGCTGGTAATCCAGCAGCATGTGTTCGGCGTCCAGCGCACGCCAGCTGCGCTCGGGCATATACCCGTCGCCGTGCAGGAAACCGGTGGCATCAAACACCAGTTCTACCGGCTGGCCGACCTCGCGAACATGGTCGGCGACGGCTTTGATGCTGGCCTCGTCTGTCAGGTCCAGCGCGGGCGTCGTTGTGCGTGCCACGCGCAACACCGTATCGTCCTGCTCTTCCAGCCGGTCGGCGATTGCCGCGCCAATCGCCCCGCTCGCCCCGATGACTATTTTCGTCAAGATCATGCTCCGCTGACAGGTCCAACCCCCTACACCAGACGTAGATCATGCAGGTACAGCGAAAAGGGCAGGCATGACCGATCTCGTTCTCATTCTGGGTGATCAGCTGACGCCCCAGATCTCCAGCCTGTCACAGGCCAGCCCCGAGACGGCCCACATCGTCATGGCCGAGGTGACGGATGAGGCGTCCTATGTTCGCCACCACAAACGCAAGCTGGCCTTCACGTTTTCTGCCATGCGCCATTTCCGCGACGCGCTGCGCGCCGCGGGCTGGAACGTCACCTATTTCACGCTGGACGCTGGTCTAGCGAGCCTTCGCGAGGCCGTTGCCCGCACCCTGCAGGACGGTGCCTACAAGCGTGTTCTGGTGACCGAGGCGGGGGAATGGCGCCTGCACCAGGAGATGCGCACCTGGGCCGACACGCTGGGCCTGCCGGTGCTTGTCGCGGAGGACGGGCGCTTCCTTGCCTCCCATGACGACTTCGCGCGCTGGGCGGAGGGCCGCAAACAGCTGCGCATGGAGTATTTCTATCGCGAGATGCGCAAGCGCACAGGCCTGCTCATGGATGGTGACAAGCCTGCCGGCGGTCAGTGGAATTTCGACAAGGACAATCGCAAGCCCGCCGAAGCCAGCCTGTTCATGCCACCGCGCCATGCAACACCCGTGGATGCGGTGACGCAGGAGGTGCTCGACCTCGTCGCAGACCAGTTCGCGGAGCATCCCGGCAGCCTCGACAGGTTCGATTTGCCGGTCACCCGCGCCGAGGCCGAACAATCGCGTGATCATTTCATGCAACACGCCCTGCCGGGTTTCGGGGATTACCAGGACGCCATGCTGGCCGCAGAGCCCCTGCTCTATCACTCCAACCTGTCGACAGCGCTCAATGCCGGCCTGCTCGATCCGCTCGATCTGTGCCAGCGAGCAGAGCGCGAATATCGCGACGGTCGTGCCCCGCTCAATGCCGTCGAGGGCTTCATCCGCCAGATCCTCGGCTGGCGAGAGTATGTGCGCGGGATCTATTGGCGCGAAGGCCCGGATTATGTTCGCCGCAACGCGCTGGATGCCCGCCGCCCCCTGCCCGACTTCTACTGGACGGGCGAGACGGATATGACCTGCCTGTCCAAGACCATCGGACAGACCCTGGAACTGGGTTACGCGCATCACATCCAGCGGCTGATGGTGACCGGCCTGTTCGCGATGCTGGCGGACGTCGACCCCTTCCAAGTGCACGAGTGGTACCTGGCCGTCTACACCGATGCCTATGAGTGGGTGGAGGCGCCCAATGTGATCGGCATGAGCCAGTTTGCCGATGGCGGGCTGTTGGGCTCGAAACCCTATGCGGCCAGCGGTGCCTATATCGATCGCATGTCGGATTACTGCTCTGGCTGCAAATACGATGTGAAACAGAAAACCGGGCCGACGGCGTGCCCCTTCAATGCGCTCTACTGGGACTTCCTCGCGCGTCACGACGCGACACTGCGCGGCAATCCGCGGCTTGGGCCCGTCTATCGCAACTGGGACCGCATGGACGCTGACCGCCAGTCCGCCTTGCGCCGCAGTGCCGAGGCGTTTCTCGCCTCGCTCTAGCGCGCGCGGCGACAGCGCTCCGAGCAGTATTTCACCTCGTCCCAGACCTTTTCCCATTTCTTGCGCCACTCGAAAGGCCGCTGGCAGACCGCGCAGGTCTTGGTTGGCTTGGGTTGGCGGGCGGAATGACGGGCCATCTCAAAGCCCCAGCGTCAGTTGATTGGACGGTTTGCCGCCGGATCGTGCCGGCGAACGTCGGCGGCCGGACCGGCTGGCGTGCTTGCGTACGATGCTGGCCGCCTCATCGCGAAAGCCCGGCGCCTTGCGTGCCGCGTGGATCCGCTCACGCGCGGCCCGTGCCGCCGCAGCGACATCGACAATCGGCGCAGGATAAGCGCCCGGGGCTGCAGCAGCGCGCGTGGACCACTTCCAGGGCTCATGCAGGAAACCGTCAGGTATATCGGCCAGCTCCGGGCACCATTGCCGGATGAAGACACCGTCTGGGTCCTGGTCATGTCCCTGTTTGACCGGGTTATAGATGCGGATCGTGTTGATCCCCGTCGTACCGGACTGCATCTGGATCTGGGACCAGTGAATGCCAGGCTCATAGTCGAGGAACATGCGCGCCAAGTGCTGTCCCGACGACTGCCAAGGCTGCCAGAGATGATAACTGGCGAAGGAAACGAGCATGGCCCGCATGCGAAAATTCAGCCAGCCCGTGCGGTTGAGCGAACGCATACAGGCGTCGACAAAGGGAATACCGGTCTGCCCCTCGCGCCAGGCCGCCATGCGCGCTTCATCGACCGCGTCGCGCTCGAGTCCTGAAAGCCCCGGGTGCAGGTTGTCAAATTCGATCGAGGGCTGGTCTTCCAGCTTCTGCATGAAATGGTCGCGCCATTGCAGCCGGGACCGGAAACTCTGCAACGAGCCGCGCCAATGGCGTCCCACCGCGCCAGCGGGGACATCCGCTCGGCGATCTTGCAGACGGTGGTAAACCTCGCGGACGCTCATCACCCCAAGGGCCAGATAGGGTGAAAGCCGTGAACACGCTGCTGCACCGTCCAGCGGACTCGACATGGCCGAACGGTAGAACTCACCGCGTTCAAGCAGGAAACCTTCAAGCACGCGCTCGGCGGCATGGCGACCTCCGGCCTGCCCGGCCCGCTCGGGCTGCAAACCCAGCTCTTGCGGCTCAGGCACCCTGTCATGCCGGACATCCGGCGCTGGCTGCAGGACCGGACGGTCGGCGACCGGCGCAGCGACATGGCGTTGCCAGTTGCCGGCCCAGCCATCGCGCGACGGCAGCCGCCGGATTACGCCGCCCTGGCTCAGCTCGTTCCACTCGACCGACAAATTGCGCAAGGCCTGCGCCACGGCGAGATCGCGTCGATAGGTCCAGGCATTGCCGGTTTCCTCGTGAGACCACAGCGTGCAGTCGGGAAACTGGCGAGTGAGATCTGCGAGGATATCGACGGCATCACCGACGCGAATACAGAGCAGGCTGCCCAGCGCCTGCAAATCCGCATTCAGCCCCTCGAGGCATTGCTGGAGGAAATCATACTGACGACCAGAGACATCTTCCTGGCGCCAGAATTCCGGCTCGACGATATAAAGCGGCAGGACAGGCCCAGCCGCAGACGCCTCGCGCAGGGCGAGGTGATCGCTGACCCGCAGGTCGCGCTTGAACCAGAGAATTTGAACAGGACCAGAGCTCGCCATACTGCATGAGTTAGCGCGCCCGGGATCAGGATCTAGCCTTCCGCTTCAGCAGCAGAGGACTTGGCGGTAACACCAGCCCGCTCGAGCTCCGGTCCGAGCTTGCCCATCAGGAACATGCCGAACATCTTGTAGTCCGCGATCAGCGACCACAGCGGATAGGTAAAGGTCGCCGGCTTGTTGTGCTCGACAAAGGCATGGCTGACCCAGGCGAAGAAATAACCCGAAACCGGAACAGCCAGCAGCAATAACCAGGTCTGGCTGATCAGCGCCCCCAGCAGGACCGCGATCGCCAGAGTCGAACCGACATAATGCCAGGCGCGAGTCGCCGGGTCGGAGTGTTCACGCAGGTAAAAGGGCCAGAACTCGCCGAATGTATTGTATTCTCTCATTTCAAACCTCCCCGATTCGCCGTTCGAATCAGTATGGCATAGTGATTCGCGGTCAATAAAGCGCCGGGTGATGGTAAATACCGGATCTTCAGAGTCCGCTGTATTTTGATGATTCCATTAGGGATTCATCAAGGACAATAAACCAATTCCCCAATTCTACCCATTGAATTAACCCTCCATTAAGAGATTCGGCCCGATGTTTTACCCGTCTTCCCGTGAAGACACCCCACCATCCACCCAATGCCTTTTCGGGAGCCTCCGTGGCTCCCGATTTTTTTTGCAGCAAACGGGTGCGATTACCGCTTTTGGGTGCTTGCGCTTTTGCCCAACGCTCTGATAAAAGCCCGGTCTCGCTTGTGAGAACGGTATTCCCCTGTAGCTCAGTTGGTAGAGCAGGTGACTGTTAATCACCGGGTCGGCGGTTCGAGCCCGTCCGGGGGAGCCATTCTCAAGCGAGGTTTCCAGAACAAGACGCCAGACACGCCGCTGACAGTGATTACATCAGCGCGGGCAATCAGTGCGCCTTGCGCCGCGCCCCAGGACCAAACTGCGAGATCTCCATGAAACTTTCCACGCTTGTTGCCCTTCCCCTCTCCTGCCTGGCCCTGGTGGCCTGTGGCCAGTCCACTGAGGCGCCTGGGGAAACAGGAGAAGCGGTACGAGCCGATTCGCAAACCAGTGCCTTTGCGCCCATCGTTGACAGCTGGGCGGAGCGGACGCGGTTCAGCGGCAATGTCCTGGTCGTGCGGGAGAATGAGCAGATTTTCGAAACCTCGTTCGGTTTGGCCAACCGCGAGGCGAATATCCCTGTCGATGCCGACACATCCTTTGTTGTCGCCTCGCTGACCAAGACCTTCACAACCGTGCTCACCCTGCAAGCGGTCGAGGCGGGGCGACTGGAGCTTGATGCGAGCTTGGCCTCTGTCCTGCCGGAGTTCGTGGCGCCCTGGGCCAACACTGTCACGGTGCGCCAGATGCTGCAGAACCGCAGCGGCCTGCCGCACTATATCGACCTGCCGGGCTGGTTCGAGCCGGGCGGGAAACTGCCTTATACCCGCGAGCACCTGCTGGACACGCTCGCCAGCATGCCGCTGCGCTTTGAACCCGGCACGGAGTATTATTACTCGAACGCCAATTTCTATCTGCTCGGCCTGATCCTCGACCGGGTCGGCGACCAGCCCTATGAGCAGCAATTGATCAGCCAGTTGCTTGAACCTGCAGGCCTCACGGCCACCGGCCAGATTTACCAACAGGACGAGAGGCTTCGCCTGGCAGGCAACTACATGCCCGACGAAGACGGTGGCTATTTCCAGGTCGAGATAGAAAACCCGGCGGTCTTCCGAGCTACGGGCAGCCTGCATGCAACAGCCACCGACCTACTGGCCTGGGGGCAGGCCATGATGCGAGGTGATTTCCTCAGCCAGGAGAGCCAGGCTGTCATGCTCGACCCAGACCAGCCCATGACCTGGATCCTGACCGAGGTTCCGACACTCGATGACAGCGAGATGATCGCGGTCCGCACCTATAACGGACGCATTGCCGGCCATGTTTCGATGCTCACCCTGTTGCCGCAATCGCAGGAAATCGTCATCGTGATCTCCAATAATGGCGTGGATTACGGCGAGCTGGCAGGTCTGAGCGTGGAAATCGCCCAACACCTTCACGCCGGAGCGAACTGACGCGCGCGCTGGCAGGCTTCAACGTAGGCAAACCGGGTCATCATGCCCTCCATTCGCCTAATTGCCCTGACCGTCCAGTCCTTTGCCCTTGCAACCTGTGCCAGCGTGCAAGAGCGGCTGGACGATAGGCGATCTCCGAGCACCTAGTCCTGTCGTGGAAAATCGAGGTTGCGGACGCGATTTCGGTCGACGGTGAGGCCGGTTGACAGGCCGCGCCCATCCCGCACCACCCGGATTCTATAGTCATTCCAGGTCAGGTAATCGCGTCCCACAAGCTGCAGCGTTCTGGGTCGATCATTCTTGACCATGACATACTCACCGTCCGCCGTGTGTTGAAGAATGATCTCCGTTTCCGTTTCGGCATTGAAATAACGTCCTTCGATGCTGGCGGGATAGGTCTCTTCATCGGGAGTTGGCGGGACTTGCTGTGCGAATTGCGGGCTCTGGCTGGGCGCATAGAGCGCGAACCCTCGCCGCCCCTCGGCAGACTGTGTCAGCGTGAGCCGGAGATTCGGATTTGTCTCGTAGTGATAAAGATTGTCAGCTTCGGGGATCAACCTGACCGGCTCGCGCCATTCGATTTCCCGGAACAGATCTCCATCGCGTGAAACCAGCCGGACAAATGTCCCGCTGTCCAGTTCGTACAGTCCGAGAAAGCCATCTAGGGAGCCGATATCGCTGATCACGTCAGGACCAGCGGGATAGGTCGCTGCATCGGTGAAGACATTGTCAAAGGCAAGATTGGCTGTGCGCACGGCCAGCGCGACCGCGCTGATATTGCGATTATTGCTTACAACCACGATCGACGCCTGAAAATCGGGAAACCGCAAGACATGGGTATTGTAACTGCCCGTTGCCCCCTCATGGAAGACGGTCCGGGCGCCGCGGTAAAAACCAAACTCCAATCCGTAACCATAGGCCGGGTTGGACAATCCCTCGATCGGGCGCTGGCTCATCTCGATCAGGTCATCAGGCAGGCTTCTGTCTGCACCCCAGATCTGGGTTTCCCAGCGCAGCAGATCCGGTAGCGAGGCATACATGAAGCCGTCGCCTTGGGTATTGGCGATATCCGCATCCTCCAGCCAGCCGGAGCCATAATTGCCATAGGCTCGCGCCAGCCGCGGAATGACAACGCCATAACGCCGCCGAATACTGGAATCCCCCAGTCCGCGCTCGGAGAGGAAGCGGGTTGCGTAGACGTGAAACGGTTCATCGACAACCGCAGAGACAAGTTCGGCCAGCAGGATATAATTGGAATTGCTGTACCGATAATCCGTGCCCGGCTCAAAATTGAGCGCGACCTGACGGTTGAGTAATGTCAGCGCTGTGCGATTGTCGAAATCGGTTTCATACCAGGTGGCATTGGTAATGAAGTAGAGGTCATAGACGTCACGAATTCCGCTGGTGTGATTGATCAACTGACCCACCGAGATTGGCGGATCAATCCCCTCCATCACACCGGGTAGATAGGTCCTGAAGTCCTGCGACAGGTCCACGCGACCGGATTGCGCGAGCTCCAGCACCATCAGCGCCGTGTATTGCTTGGCGACCGACGCAATATTAAAGCGCGTGCTTGCGTCGATCGGTGTCGGCGTATCGAGATTGGCCAAGCCTGCGTAATGGCTGAAGACGACATCACCACCCAGCACAATGCCGACACCGGCGCCAGGCTGGCCGGGCTCGACCATTTCCTCGACTAGCCTGCTTATGGCCTGGACGGCATCGTCCTGGAGTGCTGGCGCAGCTTGAGCTGCGCTGTTTCCCGGTACAAGCCAAACGGCCACGCTTGCGATGATACACCGCAAATTGATCCAGTTTCCCACGATTTCCCCGCTTCAACTGCAAAAGCGTCTGCCCGGTGAGACGCGAAAACTGCACTCCTGCGCCAAATATAGCCAAAAATGTTGATGCACAAGGGTTTTGGGCCGAGAAAATCAAAGCAAGCGGGAGGCCGAAATGCCTATTGCGCGGACTGTTGGAGGCTGGAAGAGGGATCGGACACTTCACCCGCCTCGCTCTGGCGCGCCCACATTTCGGCATAAATGCCACCGAGCTCCAACAACGCGTTATGCTTGCCCGTCTCGGCAATGCCGCCATCCTTCATGACCACGATGCGGTCTGCATTGGCGATGGTGGAAAGGCGATGGGCGACAGCGATGGTTGTGCGGCCACGAGCGGCTTCGGTCAGGGCAGCCTGAACCTCTTTTTCCGTCTGGCTGTCGAGCGCTGATGTCGCTTCATCCAGGACCAGCACCGCCGGCTCCTTGAGAATGGCCCTGGCGACGCCTACCCGCTGTTTCTCACCGCCGGAGAGTTTCAGCCCGCGTTCGCCGACCTTGGTGTCGAGCCCGTCTTGCAGATCGCGCACAAAATCACCCAGCTGAGCGCGTTCGATCGCTTCCCAGATTTCGTCCTCGCTGGCTTCCGGACGGCCGTAGAGCACATTGGCGCGCAGCGTGTCGTTGAACAGGACGACGTCCTGGGGAACCAGGCCCAGCGCCGAACGCAGGCTCTCCTGGCTGACATCGCGCAGATCCTGGCCGTCAATCGAGACCGCACCACCGGCCGGATCGTAGAAACGGAACAGCAGTTTCAGCATCGTCGACTTGCCGGCGCCTGAGGGCCCGCACAGGCCGACAAAACTGCCCGGGGGCACATCCAGGCTGACCTGGTCTACCGAGCGCTCACGACCCTCATGGGCGAAGCTGACCGCATCAAACCGCACCGCACCGCCTTTCAGCGCCAGGTCTGACGCGTCAGGCTTGTCATCAACATCGGGTTTGATCGCCAGCGTGTCGAACAGGCGCTCCATGTCGACTGCACCCTGTTTGATCTCGCGATAGGCCCAGCCCAGAATGTTCAGCGGCTGGTAGATATTCATCAGGATCAGCGTCACCGCCGCCACATCGCCAGGCTGCAACACGCCATTCCAGGCCTTCCAGCCTGCCGTTAGCGCCATGGCCAGCAGGCCGGCATTCATGATGAAGGCCTGGGCGCCATTGAGAAGAGCCAGCGAGGACTGCGAACGCACGGCGGCTCCGGCATATCGCTGCAGCGCATTGTCGTAGAGGTCGGTCTCGCGACGCTCGGCGGCGAAGGCCTTCACAGTCTCGAAATTGATCAGGCTGTCGACCGCGCGAGCATTGGCCTCGTTGTCGGCGTCATTCATCTTGCGGCGGATCTTCACGCGCCACTCGGTCACCGTCCAGGTCAGGCCCATATAGATCACCACCGTCGCCACCGCGATGGCAGCAAACTCCCAGCCGTAATTGAGGCTCAGCACGCCCGCAGCCAATACCAGCTCGAACAGGGTGGGCGCGATATTGAAGACCAGGAAGCGCATCAGGAAATCAACCGCACGCGCCCCGCGATCAATGATCCGGTTCAGCGCGCCGGTGCGCTTCGTCTGGTGATAGGAGAGAGAAAGCCGCTGGACATGGCCAAAGGTCCGCACCTGGGTCAGGCGCTGGGCATCCTGGCTGACTGGTGCGAACATGGCATCGCGCAGCTGCGGCATGCCCACCGACAGGAAACGCGCTCCGGCATAGACCAGGAAGGCGATAACAAACAGCGAGCTCGCATCTGCGACGCTGACACCCTCTCCGCGCTCGGTGATCAGGTTGATGCCGTCACCGAAATAGACCGGCGCCGCTACTGCGAACAGTTTCGCCACCACGGTCAGCGCCAGGGCAATCACCATGCGCAGGCGCCATTTTTTCATCTCCGGCGAAGCCAGCAGCCCGAACAGCCGTGCCATCGCCATGCCCAGACTGCCCGTCGGGGCAGCCTTGGTCTCGTCTTCACTATCAGGAACAGAAGGTCTCATTGCGCCCAGAGATAGGGCGGGATGACATCCAGCGCTAGGGGGGTGGTGTTTACCCGCCCTGCCCGTCCTCGGAATCCGGTGCGGTAAACACCTGCCCCGGATAAATCAGGTTGGGGTCACGGATCTGGTCGCGATTGGCTTCGTAGATGACCGTGTACTGGACACCTTCGCCATAGAGACGACGTGCCAGGCGCCAAAGCGAGTTGCCCGGCTGGACGACGACACTGTCCGGGCCGAGATTGATGTCCTCCGGCGCGACACGCTCGAAGGGCAGTGCGATGACAGCGGAGACAAGGCCTTCCGGCGTGACCTGGTCGATCTGGAGATCATAAATGCCCGGTGCCAGCAAGGCTCCGGCCTGCAGCGTCCAGCGACCGTCACTGCCGACTTCGCTCTCGCCCACCATAGCGCCATTGGCGAAGATGCGCACTGACGTGCCGGTTTCCGCACGACCGGAGAAGATCACCGCTCCGGTCTCGTCATAATCGATGGTTTCCAGCACCAGGGCACCCATATCGGCATCGGCGCAGGACGGGCATTGCCAGACACGACTGGCTTCACCCGGACGGCCGACAATGACCAGCGGGGTCGGGCCCGGAACTTCCGGAATCGAGACGACGACAACCTGTTCGGATCGCAGTTCCTGGCCATTGGTCGTTCGCATGAGGAGACCCAGCTGGATAGCACCGGATGGCAGGGGTTCATCCACGATGATGACCCATTCGCCACGCTCATTGACCGGCATCTCAGTGGTCCGACGACCATCATGCTGGAAGCTGATCGGCGCGTCATCGGCAAGGACCTGGATGATAGCGCCCGGCTCGCCACGCCCCGCCATGACGGCAGAACCTCTCGGATCGACACGCACAATGTCGAATACCGGCGGCGCCAGCGGCAGACCTGTCTCAACTTCGGACACAACCTCGGCGGTGTCTCCGGAGACGTCTTCGGATACAGGAGCGCGATCCTCGGCATCGTCGGCGGAGGGGCGATACATGATGAAAGCCAGCGCAGACACGACTGCCAGCACTGCCAAGACTGCGGCGATAATGAACGACCGCGTGGCGGTCATGTTCGGCCTCCTAATTTTTCCGTCGGAATACGCGGGAACTGCAATCGGATCGGAATTTTTCCGATGCAAGCCTCGCGCCGACGTCTATCGGCGAATACCATCCCCTCAGAAGAATGCAAACATGGACGGTGCTTAGATGGCAAAAGTAAGGTCGATTGGTGTCTTTTGCGGTTCACGACTTGGCGAGCGCGCCAGTTATGAAATCGCAGCGGAAGCTGTGGGACAGGCCATCGCCAGGGCCGGCGCCCGGCTCGTCTATGGCGGCGGCGATGTTGGCCTGATGGGCGTTTCCGCATCGAGCGCTGCCGCACTGGGTGGCGACGTGCTGGGCATCATCCCAGGTTTTCTCATTGCCCGCGAAGGTCATCTCGACGGTGTCGAGGTCCGGATCGTGGAAACCATGTCCGAGCGCAAGAGCCAGCTGATCGCCGAATCGGATGCCTATCTGATCATACCCGGCGGCACGGGGACGCTGGAGGAAGTCTTCGACGTCGTCTCTCGTCAACAACTTGGCCTGCACGACAAGCCGATCGCATTCCTCGACATTGACGGCTTCTGGCAGCCTCTGATCGAGCTGATCAACCATACGGTCACCGAGGGGTTCTCGCCGCAGTCGATTGCCGACCACATGGTGCTGGAAGCCGACCCGGCAAAGGCCATCGACTTCCTGCTCGACAATATGCAGGAGGAGCAGGACGCCTAGTCCGGCTCCCCTTTCGGATCAAAAACATCCTCGATCTTGAGATCGAAAGCCTCGGCCAGGGCAAAGGCCAGGGTCAGTGATGGATCGTGTTTGGACGTTTCCACCGCGTTGATGGCCTGGCGGGAGACGCCGACACGTTCTCCCAGCTCGGCCTGGCTCCAGCGGCGCTCTGCACGAAGAACTCGCAAGCGATTCCTCATGAGTAACGCCACTTCAGGACACAGGCCATCAGGCCGTAAGTTCCTATGAGCGCTGGGAATATCCAGATTGTCGGAATGGCCGGCAGGTCCAGCGAGGCCTCCAGGAATCCCCAGGCGAAAGTCCCGAAACCCACCAACAGGGAGGCGATCAGCATCGCCTCCGCAATGACACGTTTCTGGAACTCATCGATCGCTCGGTAGAAAGTCAGTACCGCATAGAGCCCGAACAGGGCCGGCACCACCGGCGACACGGCTAGAATGCCAGTGACAACAGGTCCGTAATCACCGGAACGCAGAATATAGACCGAGCCGAACAGGATCAGCATATAGCCCACCATCGAGCCGCCGAACTGGATAAAATAGCGCTTCACATGAGGCTGCATCATCATCTCCCCAGAACTAGTCATCGAGCTCGCCACGCAGAAACTCCACGAAACGCTCGGGCTGGTCGAACATTATGAAGTGCCGTGAGTCGGTGATCATGTGCACCTCGGCATCGCGCGCAGTCGCGTACTGACCCTCATAGATGCCGCGCAGCTGGTCCTGTGTCACCGGCGCCCCCGGCGCCCAGGCCACAAGCACATCAATCTCTGCATCGACATCGCCAAGCACAGGCGAGAAATCCGTGCCGGCCACCTCACCCATGGCGCGAGCCACCGCGGACTGGTCAGCGCGCTCCATGTAGGACATCACGCGGGCCTGGCCGTCCTCGGTGATCGACTGGATCATCAGGCCCTGGCGGCTCATCGACAGGTATTGATCGCGTGACATGGAAGCCATCTGGGCTGCCATGCCCTGGCCAAATCCTGCCGCCTGCTCCGGCGTGATCGCCGGATTGAACAGGCGCGCATAGAATGGCGCGCTATCAACGACGATGACCTGGTCCACGGCCTGTGGACGAACAGCCGCGAGCTGCAGGGCGATCTGCGCGCCCATGGAATGCCCGACCAGGGTCAGCCCCTCGATCTGATGGGAGTCCACATAGGCGGCCAGGTCCTCGACCAGAGGGGCGATGAAGGCCCCCTCGCCCGACGGAGCGAGATCTCCGAAACCGGCTGCGGTGATCACATGGGCGTCGATCTCGCTGCCAAGGGCGTCCACCGTTTCGGTCCAGACCTCACCCGGCGAGGCCAGGCCCGGAATGAACATCACGTCCTGAGCGTGGCTGTCGCCGGCACGCTCTGCGGTGAAATGAGTCTGGGCTTCTGCCTCGGGCGAGAAAACCAGGGCACAGGCCGCAACGCCGGCGGCCAGATAAAACGGCAGGCTCATCCGATCACTCCCGTCGCTACGAAAATCGCAATGAAAACGGCGATGACAACGCCGAAACTCATACCTTCTTTTTTGCACATGTCTGCACTCCATGACTGAATGTAAAGCAAACCTGACACTTGACGGCACGAATGTCAACATAACCTGACACACTGTCATTTATACGAGTCAATATGTCGACCTCTCGCGACCTGGACAGGCCGCGAGCAGGTTCAATAATATGATTGAATTACGGAGATTTAGGCCGCTTCGCCCTTGAGACGGGCGAGCACCTTGTCGCGGCCGATCAGCGGCAGCAGGACCGCCATTTCCGGGCCCCGCGGCTGGCCGGTCAGTGCGTGGCGCAGCGGCATGAACAGGCCCTTGCCCTTGCGACCGGTTGCTTCCTTGAGTGCGCCTGTCCATTCACCCCAGCTGGCTTCCGTCAGCTCGCCGGCCGGCAAAGCGTCAGCAGCAGCAGCGATGAAATCGGCATCCTCGCACTCGATCACCGGGGTGACCGGGCCGTTGACCAGCGCTGCCCAGTCCTTGGCATCGCGAAGGCGTTCCAGGTTCGGACGCACGGCGGCCCAGACGGCCTCGCCAGCATCTGCCCCCATATCCGCCAGACGCTCCTGAACCACGGCATAGCCGGTCTCGTGCAGGATCTTGGCATTGAGACGGGCCAGCTCTTCCGGATCAAAGCGCGCCGGTGAACGGGTCAACCGGTCCAGCGAGAAACCGTCGAGCAGGTCTTCCAGGGCCATGAAGGGCTCGACCGGATCGGAGGTCCCGATACGCCCCAGCAGCGAGTTGACGGCCATGGCCTCGAAACCCTCTTCCTCACGCAGGTCCTGCATGGAAAGCGAACCGAGGCGCTTGGACAGCTTGCCACCATCAGCGCCCACTAGCAGGGCCTGGTGACCAAAGCTCGGCGCCTTGCCACCCAGTGCCTCGAAGATCTCGATCTGGGCGCCGGAATTGGTGGTGTGGTCCTCGCCGCGGATGATGTGCGTGATTTCAGCGTCGATATCATCGCAGACCGATGGCAGGGTGTAGAGATAGCTGCCATCCTCACGGATCAGTATCGGGTCGGACAGGGAAGAGGTCTCGATGGTCACGTCACCGCGCACCAGATCTGTCCAGCTGACCGGATTGCCGGACAGTTTGAAACGCCAGTGCGGCTTGCGGCCTTCCGCTTCCAGCGCGGCCTTTTCAGCGTCGGTCAGTTTCAGCGCAGCGCGGTCATAGACCGGCGGACGGCCATTGGCCATTTGCAGACGACGCTTGCGGTCCAGCTCTTCACCGGTCTCGTAACAGGCATAGAGCAGGCCCTTGGCCTTGAGGTCCTCAGCAGCAGCGTTGTAGCGGTCAAACCGCTCGGACTGCTTGAACGTCTCGTCCCACGTCATGCCCAGCCAAGTCAGATCGGTACGGATACCGTCCTCATACTCCTGGGTGGAGCGTTCCAGGTCCGTATCATCGATCCGCAGCACAAATGTGCCACCGGCCTTGCGCGCGAACAGATAGTTGAACAGCGCAGTGCGGACATTGCCGACATGAAGCTTGCCGGTCGGGCTGGGAGCAAAACGGACTTTGGTCATGGGATCAGGCCTGTGAAATCAAGAGGCCGTGGATTACTCCGCAAGCGCCTGAAGGGCAAGCGGCGGGGTTAGTTGGGCTTCCCCGCGAGCCACCAGTAAGTGAGCCCTCCCACAGCGCCAGCGGCAGCGAAGAGGAAGAACAGGCCTTCCCCGCCATTCTGCAAGGGCTGCATGATGACGCTGATCAGTCCACCGCCCATCAGCGCTCCGAGCACCAGGTCGGCAAATCCGCGCTTCACGCCTACCAGCTTTGCGATCCAGACCAGGACGGGCCAGACCAGAACCGTATAAAGCGCGACGAAGAAACCGATGAACAGGGCATAGAGGAACATGCCGCCGAGAAAACTCAACACCTCCTGCCAGCCGGTATTCGCATTGATCGCCATCACTCCGATCGGGATGATGATCGCCAGACCGGCCGCGTAACAGGCACCAAACCAGGCGGCGAGCGCGCGGAAAAACTTTTCGAGTTCCAGATCGTCTCCCGGCTCGGTGGTGACAACCAGGGCACGCGTCATGACAGCCTCCATTTAGTAATTTCTGTCATGACAGAAATTACTAAATGCGCGGGATTTGACGATGTGGCGGGGTGACGCATCGTTGGTTCAGATGGGTTTGACCGGGACGTCCGGGCGGCCGGCAAGGGACCAATAGCTCAGGCCGGCCAGCAGGCCGATCGTCGCAAACACTGCATAGGCTTGCCATTGCGACAGGTAACCTTCGGACACATTGGCTTGGGCGTTGTGCACTAAAAAGGCGCCTAGCGCAGCTCCGGCAATACCATCTCCCCAGCCGCGGGGCAGACGCAGAAGGCGCAACAGCATGACGATTACAAAACTCGGCACCGCCAGAATGAAGGCCGCGACAACACCGGATATGATCACGGCGACAGGCAAACCCATCAAGACTGTGAGCGCTTCGTCCGACGACACCCCCTCTCCGATGATCGATAGGGTATACATGACGCTGATCAGTAACAGGGTGGCGACCAGGCAGGCCCCCGCCCACGCCAAGACTGGTCGGATAACGGTATGGAACATGTCCCCTCCTTTGACTCGTGCGTCAGGAGAACATGCCGAGCACATTTCACCCATCCCCGATTTGGGGGATCAGGTACTGGCCCGGAAACGATTGGTGATCGGGTAACGGCGGTCACGGCCGAAATTCTTGTGACCGATCTTCACCCCCGGCGGCGCCTGTCGGCGCTTGTACTCTGCGCGATAAAGCAGGTTCTCCACCCGGCGGACCGTTTCGGCGTCATGGCCCTCAGCAATCAGTTCGTCCGCACCACGCTCCTCCTCGATCAGGGCAAAGAGGATGGCGTCCAGAACATCATATTCCGGCAGGCTTTCCTGGTCGGTCTGGTCTTCACGTAGCTCGGCGCTGGGCGGTTTGGTGATGATCCGTTCGGGAATGACCTCGCCGACAGGGCCCAAGCCCGGAGAGGTCTCGCAGGCATTGCGCCAGCGGCACAGGGCAAAGACTTCCGTCTTGTAGACATCCTTCAGGGCGTTATAGCCGCCATTCATGTCGCCATAGAGCGTCGCGTATCCGACCGCCATCTCCGACTTGTTGCCGGTCGACAGGACCATCGGACCGAACTTGTTCGACAGCGCCATCAGGATGACCCCGCGTGAGCGCGATTGCAGGTTTTCCTCGGTCTCGTTGGGCTCGGTGCCCTGGAAAGACGGTGCCAGTACGGTGTTGAAACTCTCGATCGTCGGTTCGACATCGATGATGTCATAACGCACGCCCAGACGCTCGGCGCAGGCCTTGGCGTCTTCCAGGCTCTCCTTGGATGTGTATTTCGACGGCATCATCACCGCCCACACCCGGTCCGCCCCCAGCGCGTCAGCAGCGATAGCGCAGCTGATGGCACTATCCACTCCGCCCGACATGCCCAGGACGACGCCCGGAAAACGGTTCTTGTCGACATAGTCGGCAAGCGCCTTGACCATGGCCTTCCAGTCCGCTTCCAGACCGGAAACGGCCGGTTCGCGGCGGGCGCCAGCAGCGGCCCAGCCATTGCCGGTGCGGATCCAGTCGAACGTGTCGAGGCATTCCTCGAACGCGGGCAGGCGCTGGATTTCCTCGCCCTTGCTGTCGCGCACGAAACTGGCGCCGTCAAAGACAAGCTCGTCCTGGCCACCGACCTGGTTGACGAAGATCAGACCCTTCTCGCCCTGCCAGCGATCATACCAGCGCGAGAACGCGTCCCAGCGCTCGGTCTCGATTGAGCGACGCCAGGGGGATCCGTTGATGGAGATGAAAAAGTCGGCGCCCTGCTCGATCAGCGCGTCCGGTACGGTCTCCAGCCAGATATCCTCACAAATCGGCAGGCCGATGCGGAGACCGCGCCACTTGACAATTTTCGGGATCGGCCCCGCATCAAAGACACGCTTCTCGTCGAATACAGCGTAATTGGGCAATTCATGTTTGAAGCGCAGGGCATGCAGATGCCCGTCGTCCAGCAGGGCTACCGCATTGTGCAGCTTGCTGCCCTGTTTCCACGGCAGGCCGATCAGCACGGCCGGGCCGTCGCGGGTCTCCCGCGCCAGTTCCTCCATGGCATCGGCGCAGGCTTTCACCGCAGCCGGCTTCAGGACGAGATCCTCGGGTGGGTAACCCATCAGGAACATTTCAGGGAAGACGACCAGGTCCGCCTGGCGCGCCCGCGACTCGGCATGGGCCGCACGGGCCTTGGCCAGATTGCCAGCGATATCCCCGACGACCGGGTTCAGCTGGGCAGAGACAATCTTCAAACGATCAGCCATGCCCGCGACTTAGACCCGCGGGAGGCCGGGCGCAAGAGGTCAGGACCCGTATTCGCGCTCGCCATCAATGGCGCGTGCTGCATCGAGCGCCCTCAGGCCCGCAATACCCGGAACGGCGACCGGAGCGCCCTCGAGCACGGAGGCGATGAATGCATTGACATTCGCGCCCAGTGAATCCTTCGCGGTCTCGGTTTCCGCGAAGTTCGCATTGAGCGCGTAGGAGGTCGTGTTCTCGAAGGTCTTGGCTATGAAATCGATGTTGAGAGACCCGTTTTCATACGCGACCTGCATCTTCCGGTCTCGCTCGTGGTGGATGCGGCTAGAGATCAGCTCGGCGACGCAGCCATTGTCGAATGTGATGACGGCCTCGGCGATGTCCGGTGAGCCGAAACGACCTTCATCGACCTTGCCAACGACAGATTTGATCGGCGCCCCGGCCAGGGCGATGACCAGGTCCAGGTCATGAACCATCAGGTCCAGAGTGACCGACACATCTAGATTACGGTCGGAGGGTGGCCCCATGCGGCGCGCGACGATACGCGTGGGGACTTCGGGAACTTCCAGCAACCCCATGGCATGGAAGACAAACCGTTCCTGGTGACCAACCTGCAACACACACCCGTGCGAAGAGGCAAGATTGATCAGCTCGCGCGCTTCCTCGACAGAGGATGCAACCGGCTTTTCAACCAGGACATGCTTCCCAAAGGCCAGCGCTGCAGCCGCAGCGGCAAAATGGTGGACGGCCGGGCTGGCCACGGTGACCACATCAACCTCCGCCAGCAGGTGTTCGAGCGTGTCGAACGGCTTGGCACCGTGTTTGTCCGCCAGCGCGCGCGCCTTGTTCACGTCGGGATCAAAAACGCCCACCAGCTCGGTCCGGTCATGGGCGGCATATTTGGAGGCGTGAAAGCCTCCGAACACCCCGGCGCCAACAACCCCTGCCTTCAGACTTTTGATTTCCATGACGTCTTCCACTCGGACAAAACTCTCTGCAGGGTGAATAAAGCCCCCTGTGGATCAATCAAGATTAACGCGCATCACCTCTTGTTTCTCAGAATTGCTGGATGCGGATATTGCTCCCTTGCGTGTCGAGGATCGGCGGATAAGTTGTTCGCGGGGAGAACAGACATGGCCGAATCTGAGCCTGGCTCGCAAGCAAACCAAACCCGAAACAAGAGCCGCGCCGCAGGTTCCCAGGATGCGCTTGACTCGATCTCCGTAGCTGCATTCGAAGTGGATGGCCGGATTTTCCGGACGCTTTGGCACTCATTCACCCAACCCAATGCAATTGCCCGGGCGGCGCTGGAAGCCGATTACCAGGCTTATCTATCGCCCGTCCGCGTCTTTGTTGCGCTGTTCAGCTTCCAGTTCGCCATCGCCGCCCTGTTCGGTGTGCCGCTGGAAAGCTCGCTTGAGTCCCTGACGGTCTACGTAGACCCTTCCTCAGTCACTGCCTGGCTTCAGACGGGACACCGCACAGACCTCACCGCTGCTGATATCGATCCGGCGCTCGCTGACTGGTCGGCGGTGATGTTATGGCCGATCACGATCGTCAGTTCGCTGCCCTACCTGGTCTTGCTCAAGCTCTACCGCAGATCGCTGAGCTGGTGGGGGCATGTGCTTCTGTATCTGGTCCCGGTGAATGGCAGTTTCGTTATCCTGCTGGTGTTTCTTCCGCTCTACCCGCTGGTGCCCCACGAGGACCTGCGCATGGTGCTCTTTGCCCTGTCGACACTGCTCGGCATGATCTTGTATTTCGTGCTGGCAGCGCGCGTCATAGCCAGGTTCTATGCCCGCACAGCGACGGGCGTTGCGCTGCGCATAGTCGGCCTGCTCGCAGTCTTCCCAATCACAATAACCATAACAATCCTCTTGCAGTACTTCCTCACCGCAGCCCTCCTCCAATACGAGTTCGGCCTGCGGATCGATGAATTGCTTCTCACTGAATTCACAAATGGAGTTGGTCAATGAAAACCCGTGAAATCCATCTCAATGCCTATCTGAAAGGCGAACCAAAACCGGAGAATTACTCGGTCGCGGAAACCGAGCTCGCAGAGCCCGGCGAAGGTGAGGTCCAGGTCAAGAATCTCTACATCTCTGTCGATCCGTACATGCGCGGGCGCATGAGCGGGATCAAAACCTATATCGAGCCCTTCCAGATCGGTGCGGTCATGGAAGGCGGCGCGGTCGGCGAAGTCACAGCCTCGAATTTCGACGGCCTCAAGCCCGGCGATCACGTCATGTCCATGTTTGGTTGGCGCGAGGGCTATACCAAGCCGGGCAAGGGGTTGATGAAGATCGACACTTCCATCCTGCCGCCCCAGGCCTATCTGGGCATCGCGGGGCTAACAGGCATGACGGCCTATGTCGGCCTCAAGCGCATGATCGACCTGAAGCCGGGTGAAACGCTGTGGATGTCCGCGGGTGCGGGCGCTGTCGGTTCTGCCGGCATTCAGTTTGCCAAAGCGATGGGTGCCACCGTGATCGCCACGGCGCGCGGCCAGGAAAAGGTGGACTATCTCAAATCCATCGGCGCGGACCACGCAATCGATTACTCGGCGACCGACAATCTCGCCGCCTCGCTCCGCGAAGTCGCTCCGGCAGGTGTGGATGCCTATTTCGAGAATGTCGGGGGCACCCATTTCACAGCTGCTCTGGAAGTGCTCAAAAAGCATGGTCGCATGGCCGCCTGCGGCATGATCCAGCGTTACAATGACGCCGAGCCTGCCTCCATCACGGACAATCTGACCTATATCGTCGGCAAGTCGCTTAATATCCGCGGCTTCATTGTCTCTGATCACATGGACATGCAGGGCGAGTTCGTCAAAGACCTCACCGAATGGATGATGGCCGGCAAGATCAATCCAGCTGAAACCATCATGGACGGTATCGAAAAGGCACCGGAAGCCTTCACCGGCCTCTTCTCCGGCGCCAACAAAGGCAAGATGCTGGTGAAAATCTAGACTTCAAGTCCCGGCGTCGGATCGACGCCGGGGCTTCTTCCTAGTCCAGCGTCGCCAGATCAATCACAAAACGGTATTTCACATCGCTCTTGAGCATGCGCTCATAGGCCGTGTTGATCTCGTCCATGCGGATCATCTCGATATCGGAATGAATGCCGTGTTCGGCACAGAAATCGAGCATTTCCTGGGTCTCCCGGATGCCCCCGATCAGCGAACCGGCCAGCGAGCGGCGTTTCATGATCAGCGGGCCCATGCCCGGTGCGGGGTGGGCTTCATCAGGCAGGCCGACCATGACCATCACACCATCCAGGTTGAGGGCCATCAGATAGGGATCCAGCTTGTGCGGCGCGGCGACCGTGTTGAGAATGAAGTCCAGCTCTCCCCTCACCGCTTTCATTTGCTCGCGATCCTTCGAGATCACCACGCGGCTGGCGCCCAGCGTCCTGGCGTCCTCGGCCTTTCCCGGCGAAGTGGTGAACAGCGTCACCTCTGCCCCCATGGCGGCGGCCAGTTTGACAGCCATGTGGCCCAGCCCGCCCAGGCCGACAACGCCCACCTTGTCACCGGCCTTCACCCCCCAGTGGCGCAGCGGTGACCAGGTGGTGATCCCGGCACACAGTAGTGGTGCTGCGGCGGCCGGATCCAGCTTGTCGGAGATGGAGAGAACAAATTCCTCGCGCACAACGATGTGTTTGGAATAACCACCGAACGTGTAACCGCCCCCCGGCAGGGAGCCGTTATAGGTGCCCGTCATGCCGGTCTCACAGTATTGCTCCAGCCCCGCATCGCAGGAGGAACAGGACTGACAGCTATCGACCATGCAGCCGACGCCAACGCGCTGTCCGGGCTGGAACTTGCTGACGCGTTCGCCCACAGCAACAACACGCCCTACGATTTCATGACCGGGCACACAGGGGTATTTCGTGCCACCCCAGTCATCGCGCGCCGTGTGCAGGTCGGAATGACAGACACCGCAAAACTCGATGTCGATCGCGACTTCATTGGCTGCCGGCGCGTGGCGATGGATGTGGGTTTTTGCAAGGTCCGCGTCGGCGGACTGCGCGGCGTAGGCTGCGACGTCTGACATGATATTCCCCTCTCGTTGCGTGCACAGCTTATCTGGGTCGATCGCAGCGGGGAACAAGCTCGCGCCTACAGATCAGATCGCGTACCCACGGGCGTGTCGATTTCCAGCGGAATATCGACCCAGAACTGGGCCCCGCCCTGCGGCGTATTGAAGACTCCCACATCGCCTCCCAGAAGACGGGCAAACGCCTTGCACACGGACAGGCCCAACCCGCTTCCGCCAAAGCGCCGCGTCGGGGAGCCATCACCCTGGCGAAAGCGCTCGAAGATCTCCGCCTGGTCGCCTTCGGGTACACCCTTGCCATTGTCTATGACGGATATTCGCACTGCATCTTCACGCTCCGGCGAGGGAGAAAGGTCAATACGCATCACGCGCTGCGGCGCGAATTTGTGCGCGTTGGAAACGAAATTGGCGATGATCTGCAAAAGCTTGCTGCGATCGGTCTTTAGTTCGAGATGGCTGACCGGCAGTGTTTCGACACCGACACTCGGCACCGGCACGTCCGCGGCAGGCGGCAGTCCCAGTTGCGCGCCCTCACGCACCGCATCCAGCAGGTTGAAGCGTTCGACCTTCAGCGTGATCGATCCATCCTCGAGCGAAGCGAGGTCGAGCATTGTCGCCACCGTGTTCAGCAACCACCGACCGGAGCTGTCTATCACCCCAAGCCAGCGCTCCAGCGCTTCGGGACTGTGGTCATGTTGCAGGATGGAAACCCCGCCCAGAATGCCGTTCAGGGGCGTCCGGAGTTCATGGGAGGTATTGGCCAGGAATTGGGTCTTGAGCCGATTGGCAGCCTCTGCCTCCGCTTTCGCACGTTCTGCTTCAGCAAGAGCTTCCACCAGGCGCTCATTGGAGCGCTCAAGCGCTCGGGCAATCTTCTCGCGCTCAAACAACTCCATCGACAGACCGACAAAATCGCCCAGGGATGCAACAAAGGCGCATTCTTCCTCGCTCCATTCCCGCGCCGGCCCGACATGTTCGCAACACACAACGCCGCACAGCCCTTTTCGATCGGAAATCTGGGTGTCCAGCATAGAGGTGATGCCAAGCACATCGAGATAGCCGACGGCGAACTCGCAGGTCCTCGGATCAGTGACCGCGTCATCGGCATTGACCACGCGCGAGCAGCGGAAAGCTTCGAAATAGGCAGGATAGTCGCTGGCCTTCAACGTGGCGCCCGAGCTGATTTCGCTGGTGTTCTGATCATAAAGACACAGACAGCCCAGTTCGACATGTTGATTGTCCAGAATCCAGATGCTGGCCCGCGCCGCCCCGACTGAAGTGCTGAGGCTTCGCACCACTTCCTCCAGCAAGCGGTCAATGCCGGGGTTCTCCTCCAGGCGAAAACGCGTAAGCCGGTCCAGCTCCCTGTTGAAGTGAGCAGATTGCCTCTCTTGCCCGTTTTTCGAACGCTCTACAATGTCCGCCATGGATACCTCCGAGCATCAGGCGACATAGGTCTTGACCAACTCCGCGATTTCTTCCGGATCGTAGGGCCGCTGCTTGACACCGGCGACCCCTTGTTCGGTCATGCGGTTAACAAGCGGCTGGTTCATGGCCGCCGTCACCACAAGGACCCGGTTGAGAAGCTCAGCCTGGGTGGCGGCGAGATCGGTCACGACCTCCTCACCACCAATAATGGGCATCATGACATCGAGCAGGACCAGATCGTAAACGCCAGTCCGGATGGCGTCGGCTGCACCGACCCCGCTCGTCAGCTCGTCAATCTCGTGCTGGTCCTGCAGCGCCCACCGGAACAATTCCCGATTCACTGCGTCATCATCCACAACGAGAAGCTTTGCCATCTGCCCTCAACCTGTCGGTTCAAAACAAAGTATGGCGCGTTGGCGGAATATTTCAATTCGAAGGGTGTGGCGAACGACAAAGACGTCCCAGCGTCCAGCCGCCCGCGATCGCCCCTGCGACCGGCGCGTACAAGTCCCCCGCTCCCGCATACACAGCCAGCAGATAACCGATGAGTGCGGCGATCAGAGCCAGTGGCAGCATGCGAATCGGGCGAATCATGTTGCGCTCTCCAACGGCGTGTCAGCGTGAAACATACTGTAAAACACCCGCAAAATCGGGGCCGAGGGCCAAAAAACAGGGTTTTTCCCGGAAAATTACAGCAAATCCGGCCCGATTCGCCTGTTATTGCTTGCAAAGCACCTCCGAACTTGGCCTTCATGAAGCGTGTTAGAACCAAGTGGCTCTCTATCGGGCACGATGACCGTACCGATTGAACCACGACAATTTGGGGGGAACCCTATGAACAAGTCTGATCTTGCTAAAGCCGTTGCCGACAAAACCGGCCTGTCCCGCGCTCAAGCTGGCGAAGCTGTCGATGCTGCCATCGAAGCTATCGTTGGTTCTGTAAAGGCAAACGACAGCGTTCAGCTGGCTGGCTTCGGTACGTTCCATGCGAAGCACCGCGAAGCTCGCGAAGTTCGCAACCCGCGCACCGGCGAGAAAATGATGTCCAAGGCACGCACGCAGGCGGCTTTCCGCCCGGCAGCGGCCCTGAAAGACATCTGATCCCCTCAGGGTTAGAAAAACCCCGCCAGGAGAGATCCTGGCGGGGTTTTTTATTGCCGGCTGTCAGAACGCCACTCAGGCGGCATTGGCAGCGGAATTGTTCTTGCGCACCCGCTTGAGCGATTCAGCAATGCGGAAGGACATGTCGAGCGCCTGATCGGCATTGAGGCGCGGATCACAATGCGTGTGATAGCGCGAGGCCAGATCAGCCTCGGTCACCGTCTTGGCACCACCAACACACTCGGTCACATCGCGACCGGTCATCTCGAAATGCACACCGCCGGGATAGGCGCCTTCCGCGTAGAGCACGTCCATGAAGCCCTCGAGCTCGTTGAGGACCTTGTCAAACTCACGTGTTTTATAGCCATTGCCCGTTTTCACGGTATTGCCGTGCATCGGATCGGACGACCAGACAACCTTCTTGCCTTCCTGGGTCACCGCACGCGCCAGCGCCGGCAACGTCTCGCGCACATTATTGGCCCCCTGGCGAACGATCAGGACCAGACGTCCGGCCTCGTTTTTGGGATTGAGCGTGTCGATCAGCTGCAGCAGATCATCCGGCTGCATGGTCGGACCACATTTCACACCGATCGGATTGGCGATGCCCTGCGCGTATTCAACATGAGCGCCATCAAGCTGGCGGGTCCGTTCACCGATCCAGATCATGTGAGCCGAAGTCGCATACCACTGGTTGGTATTCGGGTCGCGACGCGTCAGGGCCTCCTCGAAGGGAAGGTGCAACGCCTCGTGGCTGGTGAAGAAGTCGACACTCTCCAGCGACGGTGCACTGTCGCGGCCAACACCACAGGCCTTCATGAAGGCCAGCGCTTCGGAAATGCGCGACGCGGTCTCCGCATAACGTTCTGCCGCGGGGCTGTCCTTGACGAAATCCTGGGTCCACTGATGCACATTGTGCAGATCCGCATAACCGCCCGACGCAAACGCGCGCAAAAGGTTCAGCGTGGAGGCTGACTGGTCATAGGCCCGGATCAAACGATGTGGGTCCGGCTCCCGGCTTTCCGGCGTGAAAGCGGCGTCATTGACACTGTCACCGCGATAACTTGGCAGTGAAACACCATCGCGAGTCTCGGTATCGGACGAGCGCGGCTTGGCGAACTGGCCCGCAATCCGTCCCACTTTGACCACTGGCTTGGAAGCCGCAAATGTCAGGACAACCGCCATCTGCAGGAGAACGCGGAATGTGTCGCGAACCCCTTCGGTGGAGAATTCCTTGAAACTCTCGGCACAATCACCGCCCTGCAGCAGGAAGGCATTGCCCGCGGTCACATCCGCCAGCTGTTTGCGCAAACGACGCGCCTCGCCTGCAAACACAAGGGCCGGCCGTGCGGCCAGCTCGGCCATCACAGCATCAACAGCCGCCTGATCCGTGTAGGTCGGCATTTGCATCACCGGCTTTTCGCGCCAGGACCGGGGGGACCAATTCATCTCTGTCGCCTTCTCACTTACTCGTCTGGCGACCACTTCTCGCTCATGGTCACCAATTCCTCTGCGCTGGTGGGATGCACAGCGCATGCCGCATCATATTGTGATTTCGTCAAACCTGCTTTGACGGCAATCCCGGCGAGCTGGATCATCTCCGGCGCGTCAGGACCGACAATATGCACACCCAAAACGCGTTCTGTCTCCCCGTCGACGACAAGTTTCATCAGCATTCTGCTGCCAACGTCACTCAGCGTGTACTTCATCGGGCGGAAGCTTGTTTTATAGATGTCCACTTTCGCGACAGATTTTCGCGCCTCTTCCTCGGTCATGCCCACCGAGCCGACAGGCGGCTGGGTGAAGACGGCCGAGGCGATATCGGAATGGTCATAGGCTGTCGGCGTGTCATTGAAGACCGTCGCCGCAAAGGCCGCACCCTCACGAATGGCGACCGGCGTCAGGTTGACCCGGTTAGTGACGTCGCCCACGGCGTAGATGTGGTCCGCTGTAGTCTTGGAATAGGCGTCAACCTTGATCGCACCCTTCCCGTCCAGCTCGACACCGGCCTTGTCCAGGCCCAGCCCGTGCGTATAGGGCGTGCGGCCGACCGCATACATCACGAGATCCGTATCAATCGTGTCGCTGTTTTTCAGATGCACCCGCTTAGAGCCATCAGCGAGCGCCTCGATTTTCGTGAACACGGTCTCCGTGACAATCTTGACGCCCGAGGCCTCGATTTCCTTGTGCACATGCGTGCGCACATCCGCATCGAAGCCGCGCAGAACCTCATCACCGCGATAGACCTGCACCACATCTGAGCCCATGCCGTTGAAGATCTGGGCGAACTCACAGGCGATATAGCCACCGCCGGCGATCACCACACGCTTGGGCAATTCAGGCAGATAGAAGGCCTCGTTCGAGGTGATGCCGAGATCATGCCCCGGAATATCGTCCGGCACGAAAGGCGTTCCACCCACCGCGATCAGGATCTTGGCCGCAGTGACCGTACGGTCCTGATTGACGAGGCGGATCGTGTTCGGACCTTCCAGCACAGCGCGGTCATCAATGGCTTCAACACCACTGCCGGCCAGCAGGCGGCCATAAATGCCCTCGAGACGCTCGATCTCCTTGTCCTTGGCGGCGATAAGCCTTTCCCAGCTGAACTCGCTCTCGCCCACATCCCAGCCGAAACTCTCGGCCAGCTGGAAGGTCTTTGCGAACTCGGACGCGTAGACCAGCAGTTTCTTGGGAACACAGCCACGGATCACACAGGTTCCGCCATAACGGTGTTCCTCGGCGATCGCGATCTTGCCGGCGCCGTACTTGGCGGCCATGCGCGACGCGCGCACACCGCCAGAACCGGCACCGATGACAAAGAGGTCGTAGTCAAAATCAGGCATTGGAAGACTTTCCCGGTTTTACTGGAAGATCGCCTGGACGCGGCCAAGATTGGCGTTCACCGCCTCGGTCCCAAGACGTTCACCGATGACGCTGGCCTCGCTCGTAATGCCCGGCAATTCCTGCAACACCTTTTGCCCAAGCGGTGTCGAGTTGAATGCCTGCAGCTCCTCGAGCTCCGCAAGGGTGAAGCGTGATGCATAGAGCCCTGCGCTTTCCTCGATCATGTCGTCATAGGTCGACATCATGATTTCCATCATCAAATCCATGGCCTCATCAAGCTGAGCGTCTGTCGCACCAGGAATACTGACTTGGAAACTGTTACGGATGAGCGGCATGGTCGTCTCGAGGGCGGTGCGGTACATGTCCTCAGAGGTGCTTTGCAAAACGATCTCGCGAGCGATGACGAGACGATCGGACGCGTCATCTGCCTGGACACGGGGCACAAAGGCGATGAACGCAAAAGCAATCCCAATAATCAGGTTTCTCATAGCTTCCCCTTAGAGCTCCATCACGCGCGCCTGATTGTCTTCGCCGACAATCACCACGCGGGCCAAATTCAGAAACAGGCCGTGCTCGACGACCCCTGGAATGCGCTTGAGTTCCCGATCCACTGCCTCGGCATCCGGGATTTCCTCGCAAGCACAATCGAGAATGTAGTTACCGCCATCGGTTATGAAAGGCTCCAGCCCGTCGCCCTTGCGGCGCAGCTGCACGTCGGGGTGTTTCACGCCGGCCTTGCGCAGACCGTCAAAGATCTGCTTGGCACCGATGGAGAAACCGAACGGGTCGACCTCCACCGGCAGCGGGAATTTCCCCAGCGTGGACACGAGTTTGCCTTCGTCCACGACGACCACCATGAGGTCCGAGGCCTGGGCGATGATCTTCTCTCGCAGGTGTCGTCCACCGCCGCCCTTGATGAGCTGGAAACGGCCATCCACCTCGTCGGCACCGTCAATGGTCACCGCAATGTGATCGACATGATCGACATCAGCGAGCTCGATACCGAGCTCCCGCGCCAGAGCGGCAGTCTGATCCGAGGTCGGCACGCCCTTGACGCGCAACCCGTCCTTGACCCGCTCGGCGAGCAGTTTGACAAAAATCTCGGCCGTCGAGCCGGAGCCCAGGCCAATCGTCATTCCGTCTTCGACATAATCCAGCGCTGCTGCTGCGGCGTGGGTCTTCTGGCGATCGCTCATGCGTCCACCCCTCCCAGGAGTACGTATTTCAACTCGGTGAACTCCTCGACACCCCACTTGCCGCCCTCGCGGCCGATGCCGGATTCCTTGACCCCGCCGAACGGCGTGGAGGCTGCACCAACCATGGGCGCATTGACTCCGATCATGCCGTACTCCAGCGCCTCGGTCAGGCGGTGAATGCGATTGACGTCATTGGTATAGATATAGGCGGCCAGGCCATAGGGCGTGTCATTGGCCAGGCGCACGATCTCATCCTCGCTCTCGGCCCGGTAGACCGAGGCCACGGGGCCGAAAATCTCGAAACAGGCAAGGTCCATATCCGTGGAACCGCCCTCGATCAGGGTCGGCGCGTAAAACGCTCCGCCCAGCTCGTCCACCAGCGGCTTGCCACCAGCCAGGATATTCGCGCCGCTCTCACGGGCGTTCTTCACCAGGGCATCAACACGTTCGACCGCTTCCATATGGATCAGCGGACCCACATCCGTGTCGCCCTCGAAACCATCACCCGGGGTCAGCGCCTCAACCCGCTTTTGCAATGCCTCGACCAGCGCATCGGCAATGCCCGGCTGGGCGATAATGCGGTTGGCAGACACACAGGTCTGTCCGGACACGCGGTATTTGGAGGCGACGATACCGTCGGCGGCCTTGTCGACATCCGCATCGTCCATGACGATGAAGGGCGCATTGCCGCCCAGTTCCAGGGCGACACGTTTCACACCGTCGGCCGCCTGGCGCATCAACAGCTTGCCGACCGGCGTCGAGCCGGTGAAGCCGATCATGCGAACCTCGTCCGAACCGGTCAGCACCGGGCCGATGGCCTGGGCATCACCGCAGACCACGTTGAAGACACCGTCGGGAATGCCGGCGCGCTTGGCCAGCTCGGCCAGGGCCAGCGCCGAGAGCGGTGTCTCGGGAGCCGGCTTGATGACCATCGTACAGCCCGCCGCCAGCGCCGGAGCGCACTTGCGAGTGATCATGGCGTTGGGGAAGTTCCACGGCGTGATACAGGCCACCACACCGATCGGCTGGCGGATGGTCCAGCCACGCGAGCCCGGGAAAGGCGGTGTCATGGTCTCGCCATGCACACGCTTGCCCTCTTCCGCGGACCAGTCGATGAAACCGGCGCCATAAACGATCTCGCCCTGGGCCTCGCGATAGGTCTTGCCCATCTCAGCCGTGATGATTGTCGCCAGATCCGCCGTATTTTGCAGGATCAGCTCGCGCCATTTCATCAACAAGGCTGCGCGTTCGAAGGGAGAAACCTTCTTCCAGCTTTCAAAAGCCCGGGCCGCTGCAGCGACCGCCGACCGTGCGCCTGCGTCTCCGACATCGGCAACATCGGCCAGTTTCTGGCCGGTCGCCGGATTGCTCACTTCAAACTGGGCATCAGCTGAAACCCACTCGCCATCAATGAAGGACGCGGATTGCAGCAGTGTCGGGTCCTGAAGACGCTCGATCAGATTCATCAGGCTTGTTCTCCTTTGTTCTTGCGCGCCAGCTTTGCCTTGCGATAGCGCTCCGCCCAGCCATCCTTGTGCACCTGCTCGGCCCGGGCGACAGCCAGGGCATTGTCCGGCACGTCATTGGTGACGACACCGCCAGACCCAGTATAGGCGCCCTCGCCCACCTTGACCGGCGCGACCAGCGAGGTGTTGGAACCAATAAAGGCCCCGGCGCCGATCTCGGTCAGGTGCTTGTCGTATCCGTCATAGTTACAGGTGATCGTGCCAGCTCCGATATTGGCGCCCTCGCCAATGTGCGCATCGCCGATATAGGAAAGGTGGGAGACTTTCGCACCGTCAGCCAGCTGCGCCTTCTTCACCTCGACAAAATTGCCGATCTTGGCGTTGGGACCAATGTCGGCTCCCGGACGCAATCGCGCATAGGGGCCAACAGACGCGCCGTTACGCACGGTGGTGCCTTCCAGATGGGAGAATGCCTTCACGGTCGCATCTTCCTCGATCTTAACACCCGGTGCGAAGACGACATGCGGCTCAACCACGACATCACGCTCGATCTCGGTGTCATGGGAGAAGAAGACCGTTTCCGGCGCGACCAGGGTCACGCCTGCCCTCATCATCTCCTCGCGCTTGCGAGTCTGGAAGGCCGCCTCGGCCTCAGCCAGATCCACACGCGAGTTAACGCCCAGCACCTCGTCGGCATCCGCACGGACAGCAACAGCTCGCAAACCGCGGCCACGGGCCAGGCCGACAACATCGGTGAGGTAGTATTCGCCATTGGCATTGTCGTTGGTGACTTCGCCGAGCAGTTCGAACATCAAGTCGGCCCGCGCAGCCATCACGCCGGAGTTCACCAGGCGAACAGCGCGTTCTTCTTCATTGGCGTCCTTGTATTCGACGATCCGGTCCAGATTGCCGTCAGCATCCTCGATCAAACGGCCATAGGCGGCCGGATCTTCCGGTTCGAAACCGAGCACCGCGACCGCAGCACCTTCTGCTAGGGCGTCAAACACCCGCTCAACCGTTTCCGCACGAATCAACGGAGTGTCGGCGTAGAGCACAATGAGATCGCCATCAAAACCTTCAAAGGCCCCCTCGGCGGCCTGGACAGCGTGCCCCGTCCCCTGCGGCGGGTCCTGGAGGGCGGTTTCCGCGCCCAGCGCATCGCCCGCATCACGTACAGCCGGCGAGTGAGCCCCGTAGACAACCACTCGCTTGGACGCATCGGCGTCATCGGCCAGCTGGGCTGCCCAGTCGAGCATCGGCCGACCGCCGACAGAGTGAAGCACTTTTACCGTTTTAGATTTCATGCGGGTTCCCTGACCCGCAGCCAAAATCACCGCCGCGCGCGCACGTGACATGCCATTCCACCCTTTCAAGTGAATCGATACTGGACCTATATGCCAGCGCTATAACCCATAGAGACCGGATGTGTCAGCATATCCGGCGGGCTGAGAAGAAACTTGTTTCAGGGATTGCACAGATGACACTGTACAAAGACGTTTTCGCCAATGCCTCGATCGCGTTCGATCTTGATGGCACGCTGGTGGATACAGCGCCGGATCTGGTCCGCGCGCTCAATGCTGTCATCCTGCCCCGCGGCCTGCAGCCGGTTCTGGTATCCGATGTTCGTGAAATGGTGGGCCGGGGCGCCAAGGCGATGATCCGCCGCGCCCATGATCGCCAGGATGTCGCACTGACAGAGACCGAGGTGGACGCGCTGTTTCCAGCTTTTATCGAAAGCTATCACAGCAATGTCGCCGCCGACAGCATTCCCTTCCCGAATGTGCGCGAGACGCTGGATCGCCTGGCCGAGGCCGGCGCGCGCCTGTCGGTCTGCACCAATAAACCCTCGGTCTTGGCGGACCTGCTGCTGCGGGAATTGGAGCTGGACGGCTATTTCGAACGCGTGATCGGACCGGAACGAACGCGGGCGAAGAAACCGGCAGCGGATCATGTTCATGATGCGCTCGGGGCGGGTCACCACCGCGCCGCTATGGTCGGCGACAGCGCCCCGGACGTGGATGCCGCGAAGGCCGCCGGCGTCCCGTCTATCATCCTGAGCTATGGTTATAGTGAAAAACCGGCCGGCTCGCTGGGAGCCGACCGGTTAATTCATGAATTCTCAGATGTACCTGAGACGCTCGCCGAGATCTGGCGAACGGTGTCGGACTAATCCGACTTACGCCGTACGGCGCTCGCGACCCATGTCATTGGCCGGGCGAGTCGGCATGCCGTTGACCAGGTTCGAACGTACATCGGTACGTGCGGAACGCATGGCCGGCATGAAGCCTGCGTCGACCAGGTCGACACTGACATCATAACCGCGCTCTGCCCAATAGGCTTCAATGCGGGACTTCAAGCGACGTGCGCCTTCCGGCGTGCACAGATCGTTACTCATGAACAAAACCTCCTACGCGACCGAGCTTCCCTCGGTCGGGAATGACGTCCAATCAAATTGATAATTACGGGGCCCACGCCCTGGGTAATCCCGAAGGTGCGCAGGCTGATATATGCCGGAGCGGTTTATGACGAGACTATGAAGGTGTGTCAAGTTGTCACACCAAGGGCGAAATGCAGTAGAGATTCAACTTTCGCCTGCATTGCCCTCAAAAGCTCCCGATCACCCAGAACCCCATTTCTGCGTGCAATCCCGTCAGGGGAGACATTTCGGGATCGTGCGATCAGCACTATCCAGCCCGCCTCAATCCCTAACGAAATCTCGACTTTTTCCGTTAATCCACAGGTAGGGTGCCCCGGGACGGTTTGCCGCAGCGAGAACCTGCTCAATCCAGTTGCGAGGCGTTCGCAAAAATGCAAGACATGCTTCAACTCGAAATCCGATGGATAAGTTATGAAAAATACCCTCACGCTTTTTGCCGCCACGCTTGCACTCGCCGCGTGCAATCCGGCATCACAAACGTCTGATTCCGCCAGCGCAGAATCGGAAGGCCGTGTCGTCAATGTCTACTCGGCGCGCCACTACAGCAGTGACGCTGTCGTCTATGCGGCCTTCACGGAAGCGACGGGTATCGAGATCAACCTGATCGAGGCCCGTGGTGACCAGCTGATCGAACGTATCCGCGCCGATGGTGAACGCAGCCCGGCCGACGTCATCGTCACCGTCGATGCCGCCCGCCTGCATCGCGCTGAAGAGGCCGGCCTGTTTGCCCAGAGCGATTACAGCGAATTTGCCGACCGCTTGCCGGACCACCTGATCCACCCGCAGGGCTATTGGGTCGGTGTTGCGCAGCGTTCGCGTGTCATCGCCTATTCCAATGAGCGTGTTCAGGACGGTGAGATCACAACCTATGCCGACCTGGCGGATGAGCGCTGGAATGGCCGCATCTGTGTGCGCAGCTCCGGCAGCGTCTACAACCAGTCCCTGCTCGCCTCCATCGTCGCTCACGAAGGTGAGGAAGCCGCCGAGGCCTGGGCCCAGGCCATCGTCAACAACATGGCCCGCGCTCCGCAGGGCGGTGACCGCGACCAGCTCCGCGCCATTGCCGCGGGCGAATGTGATGTCGCCATCACGAACCACTATTATTTCGCGATGATGGCCAATTCCAACGAGCCGGCCGACCAGGCGGTCGTCGAGCAGACGACGCTCTTCTTCCCGAACCAGGATACCACCGGTGCGCACATGAACGTCTCCGGCGCCGGTATCGCCCTGAACGCCCCGCACCCGGACGAGGCCCGCGAATTCATCGCCTTCCTCGTGTCTGACGAGGCTCAGCGAATCTTTGCCGAGATGACCAATGAGGTCCCCGCCGTTCCGACCGCGCAATGGGACAACGCCACGCTCTCCGCGATGATGCCGTTCACCCAGGATGACCTGGAAATCGCTGAACTCGGTGCCAATAACGCCATCGCCCAGCGCATCTTCGACCGCGTCGGCTGGCAGTGATCGGCACCAGCCAAACCCAGTCTTCCGGGACGGCGATGAACATCATCGCCGTCCTTGCTGCTTTTATATGCGGGCTTCCCATCCTGGCCGTCGCAGCCATCGCGCTGGGCGGCGGATCCACCGACTATTTGCGTCATCTCGCGGAAACCCGCCTGCCCACCTATCTCTTTCACTCCGCCTATGTCGGTCTGGTGGCCTCGCTGACGGCTGCCGTCATCGGCACCGGCCTCGCCTGGCTGACTGCACGCTGCGAGTTTCCCGGACGGAAATTCTTCACCTGGGCGCTGATCCTGCCTCTGGCCGTGCCCGCCTACGTGGCCGCCTATGCCTGGCTCGACATCTCCCAGGCCGGCGGACCGCTGGATCGCATGAGCTGGGGGCTCTTCCCGACCATCCGCGGCACCTGGGGCTCGGGACTGATGTTCGCCCTCGTCCTTTACCCCTATGTCTATCTGCTCGCCCGCAATGCCTTCACGGGCCAGTCTGCGGATGCCTATGACGCCGCCCGCACGCTGGGCGCGTCCGCCTTCGGGGCGTTCTGGCGCACCTCCCTGCCCATGGCCCGGCCGGCCATTGCCGCGGGCATGGCGCTGGTGATCATGGAAGCGCTGGCGGATTATGGAACGGTCGCCCACCTCGGCTCACCAACCCTTTCGATCGGCCTCATCCGGGCCTGGTCCGGGGCCGGCTCCCTGCTCGATGCCGCTCGCCTGTCGCTGATCCTGGTTGTCTTCGCGCTGGTGATTTTCGGACTGGAGCGCCATGGCCGCCGGCGCATGCAGGTCCAGACCAGTTCGGGCAAACAACGTCCCGCCCGCCGATTCCAGCTCAGCCCGCTGCAGGCGGGACTGGCAAGCCTGGCCGCCTTCATGGCGCTCTTCCTGTCGATGATCCTGCCGCTGGGCCGTCTCGCCTGGCGAGCCCTGCGCGAACCCGTTGCCAATGGCCTGGCCCAAGCTTCCTTCAACAGCCTCACGGTCGCTGGCAGCGCCGCCGTCATCGCCACACTTGTTGGCCTGACCACCGCCTACGCCCTGCGTCGCAAATCGGTTCTGGGAACCGCAGCGGCGCGACTGGCCGGTGTCGGTTATGCTGTGCCCGGAGCCGTCGCAGCTGTGGGTGTGATCGCCCTGCTCTCTGGTATCCAGCGCTGGCTGGACCCGACCTGGGAAAGCCTGACAGGCAGTGTCTTCCCGATCCTGCTGACGGGCACGGCCGCCGCCCTCGTCCTCGCCTATCTCAGCCGGTTTGTCGCAGCGGCCATCAGCCCGTGCGAGACCGCGCTGGCCCGCGTGACCAGGTCGCTGAACGGTGCGGCCAAGACGCTGGGCGCCAACACACGCCGCCGCCTGCTGGCCGTGCACCTGCCGCTGATCGCGCCGGGTGTCGCCTCGGCCCTGATCCTGAGCTTCGTCGAGATTCTCAAGGAATTGCCGGCGACGATGATCCTGCGCCCGTTCAATTTCAACACCCTGGCAATCATCGCCCACCAATACGCCTCGGATGAGCGCCTGGGCGAAGCCGCAGCGCCGGCACTGCTGATCCCGCTCATCGCCACCCTTCCCATGATTTTCGTGGCGCGATATCTCTCTTCGTCTGGGGAGAACGGGGCCAGGCCATGAGCCGTGTCGAAACACTGAGTATCCGCGGCGCGCGCCGGGCCTTCACGAAGGACCACGCAGCGCTTGAAAGCGCGTCGCTGGAGCTGCATGCCGGCGAGATCACGGCCCTGTTGGGGGCGTCCGGCAGCGGCAAGTCGACCCTGTTGAGAGCCGTCGCCGGCCTGGAACAGCTTGATGCCGGCGAGATCACCGCCGATGGCGTCACCTGGACCGGGCAGAAAACCTTCCTCGCGCCGGAACAGCGCCGGGTCGGGCTGGTCTTCCAGGACTATGCCCTCTTCCCGCACATGACCGCGGTCGAGAATGTCGCCTTCGGCCTCACCGGCGCGGATCGCAAGACCCGTGCGCTGGACCAGCTGCGGGCGGTCGAGCTGGAGCACAAGGCCAGCCAGTATCCACACGAACTCTCCGGCGGCGAACAACAACGCGTGGCCCTTGCCCGAGCCCTGGCACCAAGGCCCGGTGTCGTCCTGCTGGACGAACCTTTCTCTGGCCTCGACCGTCGCCTGCGCGGCGATGTACGCCAGCGGACGATGGAAGTGCTGCGCGAAGCGGGAACGGCGGTGCTGTTTGTCACTCACGATGCCGAGGAGGCGCTTGAGAGCGCGGATCAGCTGGCGTTGATGGATGCCGGTCGGATTATCCAACACGGCGCCCCCCAGGACGTGTGGTTCAACCCGGTCAGCGAAACGGCAGCGCGGCTGGTGGGGGATGTACAAACCTGCAAGGCGAGTGTCCGCAACGGCGAGGTCGTGCTGCCGATCGGAACTGTGAGGACATCGCTTGCGGAGGCGACCCCGGTCACAGCCCTGGTACGCCCGCAAGGTCTCGCCCTGGAACCCGAAGGTGAATTGACGGTCACCCGCGTGACCTATTCCGGGCCGATATGCGACATCGACTTGCGCGCAACGGATGGGTCCGACTGGACGCTCCAGGTTCCGGCGACCGACACGATCAACATCGGCGACAGGGTCGGTGCGAGAATAAACCCCGCCTATGTCACACTGCTTGAAACATGAAAAAGGCCCGCTCGATCGAGCGGGCCTTTCTAATTCAAATGGATGCAGCGGCTTACGCCGGTTCCATCGTCTTGGAGGACCGCTTGTCCTCGATGCGATTGCGCGCGATCTCGTCGGCGATGATGTTGGACGGACGGCCCTCGTTTTCAGACTGGTCGAGGATCTCGCCCAGCGTGTTCTCGAGACCAACCAGCTTGCCCTGGACCCAGGCCGGGTCGAAATCGCCCTGGATCTCGCCCATCACATTGATGATGCCGCCAGCGTTGAGGACGTAATCCGGCGCGTAGATCTTGCCGCGCTTGAGAATTTCAGCACCCATCTCGCGGGTGGCCAGCTGGTTGTTGGCTGCGCCGGCGATGATTTTAGCCTTTATGCGGTCAATCGTGTCCGGATTGACGATGGCGCCCAGCGCACATGGTGCAAACACGTCGACGTCCTGGTCATAGATCTCGTCGAGACCGACGATCTTGGCGCCGTACTTGGCTTCCAGCTCTTTCAGGCCCGGCTTGTTGATATCGGTGATGATCAACTCGGCACCGGCTTCGGCCAGGTGACCGGAGAGATAGGCACCGACGTGACCGGCAGCGCCCTGGATGGCAACACGAACGCCGGACAGGTCGGACTTGCCCAGACCGCGCTCGATGCAGACCTTCATGCCGCGGAACACACCTTCGGCCGTGATTGGCGACGGGTCACCAGACGCGGCCTTGCCCTCGGGCAGACCAACAACGTGCTTGGTGGACTGGCGAACGGCCATCATGTCGTCCGGGCTGACACCCACGTCCTCGGCAGTGATGTACTGACCGCCCAGGCTTTCGACCGCGCGACCAAAGGCCTCGAACAGTTCCTGGCGGTTGAATTCGCCTTCCGGCTTCATGATTACGGACTTGCCGCCACCGATCGGAAGATCGGCCATGATGTTCTTGTAGCTCATGCCCTGGGACAGACGCAGAACGTCCTCCAGTGCTTCCGCGGAGCTGGGATAGGACCACATACGGCAACCACCACACGCCGGTCCGGAGACCGTGGAGTGAACGCCGATGATGGCCTGGAGACCCGTGACCTTGTCGGTCGCGAAAAGAATTTTCTCGTGGTTGTCGTAAGACGGGTGTTCGAAAACACTCATGACGCGCAAACCCTTTCTGTGCGAGAACAGCATCGCTGCAAATTCGCGCGTGGCATACCCTTTCACGAGAGCTGCGGCAAGCGCGCGAAAACACTAAAAATCATGGTGCCGATAACATCTCAGCGATGCGGCACCGCAGCATCGGGAGAATTTTTTCCCCGAACCAGGGATTCTTCTTCAACCACGCATTATTACGCCAGGACGGGTGCGGAAGCGGCAGATATCGAGGAAAATATTGCGCCGCACTCTTAACTGTATCTGTGAGCGTTTTTTGCGCCTGCGAACGCAGATAAAACTTCTGTGCATATTGTCCGACGAGCAGGGTCAGCCCGACCTGCGGCATGAACGCGTGCACTTTTTCCTGCCAGAGCGGCGCGCATTCCTTGCGTGGTGGTAGATCGCCGCCCTTGGCGTCCAGGCCTGGAAAACAGAAACCCATCGGCACAATGGCGATGCGGCTTTCATCATAGAAGGTCGCCTCATCCACCTGCATCCATTCGCGCAGGCGATCACCCGACGGGTCGGTGAAGGGCTTGCCGGAAGCATGCACGCGCGTACCCGGCGCCTGGCCGACAATGGCTATGCGTGCTGTCGATGACGCCCGGATCACCGGGCGCGGGGTGTGCGGCATGCTCTCTTCGCAGACCCGGCAGGCGCGGATCTCCGCGAGCAGATCGTCGAGCGGCTCAGACACGGCCCAGACGATAAACGCCCTTGAACGTGTCGGCATCCGGCACCGGCTTGCCCTTGCGCAGGATGGCGATCTCCCCTGCCTTGTGCAGGCGCACCGCGGCCTGGCGAACATGGCCGAAACGCTTGGTGTGATTGTCCGGATCCACCAGTTTGGCAACATCAGCCGGAGAGACGCTGCGCCCTTCCTTCACCTCGGCCACCAGCTTGCGAATGGCATCCTCGAAAGGATCATTCAGGTTCTCTTCGCTCATCTCGCTCATCGTCCGCTCCTAGCTGGTGGGGATGGAATAGGTCGCCGTGGCGTGAGCCACCATGTCGTCTGAGCCCTCGGTGTAGATCTCGCAGTCCGTCACCGCCAGTCGTTTGCCCAGTTTGAGCAGTCGCGTCCGGCCGATCAGCACACCCGGCTCGGGCTTGCGCATGAAATTGATATTGAGATTGGTCGTCACCGCCAGCGCCTTGGGACCGACATGCCCCAGCACCACCGCATAGGCGCAGACATCTGCCATGGCGAACATGGTCGGACCGGACACGGTTCCCCCGGGACGCAAATGACGCTCATTGGTGGCAAAGCGCACCTCGGTCTCGCCGGGCTGCATCTGGGTGACCACAAACCGCCCACGCCCGGCCGTATCCTGCTGGAAGGCCTGGTCGAGAAAGGCGGTAACCTCCTCGGCATTCATCACAACTGTCAGGCTCACTTCAATCCTCCAACAGAGACATCCAGTCGCGCGCTCCGTGCAGAATGCGCAGCAATTCCAGACTGTCCCTCCTCGCCGTGTAGACGATCAGATAGTTACCCGCCGGCTGGATGCGCACCGTCCGTTTCGGCAGGGCGACCACCCTGCCCATATCCGGGAACGTCGCCAAGCCCTGAATTTTCCGCTCGATATCCTCCAGAACCGTGCGAGCAGCGCGAGGTGAATCGGCAGCAATATGGCGATAGATGGATATCAGATCACGACGCACAACCGGGCGTCGCACCACTTTGGGCACCCCGGCTTCGCGCGAGCCGGGGTTCATGCCTTGCGCTCAGCCTCGGCGATAATGTCGTCCAGACTTTCCAGCGGCTCCGGTTCGCCACTCTCATAGGCCTGCTGGACCAGGTCCTGCAGGCCGCCCAGCGCTGCGACCTGTCGCTCCTCGTGCGCCTCAAGCAGGCGAAGTCCGGCCCGGACGACCTCGGAGACGCCATGATAGCGACCGGAGCTGATCATCCGCTCGACAAAAGCCTGCTGATGTTCGGTCATTGAAATGCTTGGATTTCTCGACATTACTGTCTCCCTGACCCCGACAATGTAGCATTATTGGCTACACACTCCAAGGCTGGACCATGAGACGCGATCACCGCCCATACTGGATGCACCGACTGTGGGAGCAGTTCGAGAACTGGTGGACCGGTCATTTCACCCGGCCGCATTTCGAAACGCTTGGCCGCAAACCCAAGCTGGTGCGTCCGTGGCATATCGAGGTGTTCGGGCCGAACATTCATGCTGGTCACCAGCTGCACCTCGTCGCCAGCGCCGCAGATCCGATCCGTTTCACCGTCTGGTCACCGCAGGACCAGGCCGGCACGATCGAGATCGGGGATTATGTCTTCATGGCGGGCGGTACGCGTATTCTCGCAGCCGGCCGGGTCGAGATCGGCGACAGCTGTCTCATCGCGCGCGAGGCAACGATTACCGATTGCGACTGGCATGGGCTCTATGACCGTGTCGATCCCAACCCGCCATTCAAGCCCGTGAAGATCGGCAACAATGTCTGGATCGGCGACGGTGCCTTCATTGGCAAGGGCGTGACCATCGGCGATCACGCTGTCATCGGCGCCCGCGCCGTCATCACCAAGGATGTGGAACCCTATGCCGTCATGGCTGGCAATCCGGCCAAACTGGTCAAACGCCTGGACGCGGATGAACCCATGAAAACCCGCGCCGACCTTCTCGGCGAGCTGGAGACGCTGGACCGCTTCATGGAAAATTCCTATCGCGACGCGATGAAGGGCAATTCCACCTGGGGCTGGCTGCGGTCCAAGCTGTTTCCCCGCCGCGGCGACTGATTGGCCCTTGCCAATTGCGCGAACAGGTCAGATGTAGTGAGCATGAGCACGCCCATCAAAACACCCTGTGTCAAAGTCTGTTTCGTCGACCCGAAACAGGGCGTCTGCGTCGGCTGTTTCCGCACCATGGAAGAGCTGGGAAAGTGGACACGCTACAGCGATGCGGAACGTGACGGCATCATGCAGGATCTACCCCGCCGCCGCGATGCCTATGGCGCACGCGAAAACCCGGCTGGTTAAACAGTGATGAGCTTCGAGTGATGGATCGGTTTATCAGTCGCGCAGCCCTTCCCCTGCTGGGCACGGCCCTCACCCTTCTGGCCCTGCGTCTGGTCAGCTGGCCCCTCTGGGATGATATGAACACGCTGGTGCGCATGATTTACGCGCTGACCATCCTGGCGGTTCTGTTCGCAGCGGTGATGTTTGCGGGACACTCACCACACGGCTATCCGCGGCGCAATCAGGTATTGTGGAGTGGAGTTGTCGCCGGTTTCATAGGCATGGCCCTCTTCAACAATGAGTTTCGCGAATGGGAACTCGACCGCATGTGGGCCCCGACCCGCACTGACCAGCGCGCTGCCATGGATGAGCGCGAAGACACCATCACCCTCCAGCGCCAGCGTGACGGCCATTATTATCTGGATGCCTGGGCGGGCCAGGCCCGGGTGGACTTCCTCGTTGATACAGGCGCGACGGGTGTGGCGATCAGCTATGAAGATGCCCGCCGTATGGGGATCCGCGTTGAAGCGCTCAGCTTCGACCTGCCAATGTCGACTGCAGACGGCATCGCCTATGGCGCCGGCGTGGTGATCCCCGAACTGATCATTCGCGGGCACAGTTTCGAATATGTGCGCGCGGTCGTCATGCGCAATGGCGAGAGGTCCCTTTTGGGCATGAGCGTGTTGTCGGAATTCTCGTCAGTGGAAATATCCGGGGACCGGCTGACCCTGCGCCGCTAACCGCCCAGCACGGCCTCGCGCACCAGCATCACCCCGACAATCGCCAGGCCCAGTGCGAAGAAGCGCTTGAGGTTCTTTTCCGGCAGGGTATGCGCGAGTTTCGCCCCCAGCGGTGCCACGAAAAATGCGGATCCCGCGAGGAGGGCAAAACCGGGCATGTTCACATAGCCCAGCGAGAACGGGACTTCATTCGCCCCCCATCCATTGATGATGAAGCCCAAAGCTCCGGGGATACCGATCGCCACGCCAAAACCGGCAGCCGTTGCCACGGCGCGGTGGATGGTCTTCCCGCACAGCGTCATCAGGGTCACGCCCATGACACCGCCGCCGATGCCCATCAGGGCCGAGAGCACACCGATCGTATTGCCCAGAACAATGCGCGGCAGACCTCCGGGCATCTCCTCGGCCAGTTTCCAGCTGGGGCGACCAAAGAAAAACTGTAACGACAACAGGAGGGCCATCCCGCCAAACAGTCCGGTCAGGCCACGGCTTGGGATGTAGTCCGCCACGACCGTGCCGATCAGCGTACCGATGACGATGAATGGCACCCATTGTTTCAGCACGGCGAAATCCACCGCGCCCTTCTTGGCGTGGGCACTGACACTGCGCAGGGAGGTGGCGATGATGACAGCCAGCGACGTACCGACAGCAACATGCATCACCCGGTCGCCTTCATATCCCAGCGCACCAAAGACGTAATACATGGCGGGGACCATGACGATACCGCCGCCGATTCCAAACAGGCCGGCAATCAGCCCGGCCAGGGCGCCGGTCGCCGCCAGCGCCAGGATCAACACGTAATACTCTTCCATCAAGCCGCCTCGTCGCGCGGGGTGACGGCCGCCTTGGCTTCTTCGATCACATCAATACTGGCACCGTGGCGCCCGCCCTTTTCCGACAGGATACGCCGCCAGTTGCGACCGCCCGGCTGGGCATGGAAAAGACCGAGAATATGCCGGGTGATGGAATGCAGCTGCACACCCTCGGACATGCGCCGCTCGATATAGGGCAAATAGGCGTCAATCGCCTCGATCCGGGTCTTCACCGGATCCGTCGCGCCAAACACCTTGCTGTCCGCCTCCGCCAGCACCCAGGGGGTGTAATAGGCTGCTCGGCCAAGCATGAACCCGTCCAGCTCCGCGCTTTCGGCCAGACCATGATCAAGCCCCTCAAGCCCGCCATTGAGGATGACTTCCAGCTCCGGACGCTCGCGCTTGAGACGCCGGACCAGCTCATAGTCCAGCGGCGGAATGGTGCGGTTTTCCTTGGGGCTCAGCCCTTTCAGCCACGCCTTGCGCGCATGCACGGTAAAGCTTTTAACCCCGGCTGCCGCGACAGTCTCGACAAAGTCGAACAGCGCGGTTTCCGGATCCTGATCGTCAACTCCGATGCGGCTTTTGACCGTGACCGGAACATCGACCACGTCCTGCATGGCCTTTACACAATCGGCCACCAGCTCCGGCTCCTGCATCAGACAGGCCCCGAAACGTCCCGCCTGGACCCGGTCCGAGGGACAGCCAACATTGAGATTGATCTCGACATAGCCATAAGCCACCGCGATTTTCGCGGCCTTGGCCAGATTGGCTGGGTCCGATCCACCCAGTTGCAGCGCGACAGGCTGCTCTGTCGGGTCGAAACCGATCAGGTAATCGCGATTGCCATGGATCACCGCCATGTCGACGGCCATTTCAGTGTACAGCAAGGTATTGCGTGTCAGCACCCGGTGAAACGCCCGGCAATGCCGGTCGGTCCAGTCCATCATCGGGGCGACGCTCAGGCGGCGATCAATTTTATCGACAACACTCATATGCGCCACTTAGCCTGTCCGGCTGCGAAGTCCAAATAGGGGCCTGCAATCAATCTGTTCAAATTTGTCCTAATCCGTTCAGCGGATTTCAAACTCTCTTTGCTCAGATGTGGGTTCGGGAGGATGTCATGGCAAAAGCAATATTCCACAAACACCAGCGCGTTTTCGTTCAGCCGGTCGGGACCTGGGCGCTTGTCGAGCACGTAAAACCGCAATGGGTGAAGGATGTCGAGGAACCCGTTCGGGTCTTCTATGACTGCGGGCTTGGCCGTGACTTCACAGCGGAGGAGCTTTCGGCCGAACATTCCGAAATCGTCGAGACGGGCCATTGGCGGCTGCTGCGCGCCAAGAACAAGTGGCAGAGCGACGAGGAATGCGCGCGCCATCCGCACCCGGGCACGTTTCCGGTTATTGTGACGGACAGCATGGACTGGGGTGGTTGGCGTGTTCCTGCGGCGGAATATGACCGTGACCCAACCAAGGTGGAAGCCCAGGCGCGACTGATCGTGCACGCCCCCCATCTTCTCGCCATCGCCGAAGACCTGTCGCAGCTGACGGAGCAGGAAACCGATCTTCCCGCCGAATGGGCAGAATTGGTCAAGAAAACCCGTGAAGTCATCCGTAATATTAGTTCAACGCCAGCAAAAGCGCAGAGAACCAACGCTGCGAAAGCAGCATAAAGAATTTCCGGAAACTTAAGTCCACAATAACACTTTCTGTCCTCTACTGAGGCTTGGAAAATGGTATTGGGCAAGCCATGTCTTTGATTGAACAACGCAACAGGTTCCTTTCCTTTGCGTTTGCATCGGCCGATGTGCTGATCGAAACAGATCTCAGCGGAACGACGGAATACGCCTCCGGTGCGACGGCCACGCTTGGCGAGCCGCCCATCGAGGACACGAGCTGCCATCTGGCTGACCGTTTCGACCGCACCTCCCGCCCTATTATCATGGCCCTGTTGAAAAGCGTGCGCCCCGGTCGTCGTGTCGGCCCTGTCCGGGTCACCCTGAATGGTCGTGAAGCCAAGCTGGGCGGCTGGACGCTGGGCGATGATCACAAGATCCGCTGGACCGTGTCCTTTGAGGCCCTGACGGCACCGGAGGAAGTTGAACCGCAGGCGTTCGAACGATCAGCGGGCGACGCTATCGCCTCGGCCCGCAGCGCCGGCACGGCGTTGTCCATGTCAGTCATGCGCATTGAAGGCATCGAGGATATCGATCGCCAAATCGGCCCTGCCGCGGCCACCCAGGTCCACGACGCGATCAGTGCCGCCTGCGGGCTGGCCGTTGGCGAGTTGGGCGTGGCCAAACATGTCGACAATAGCCGCACCGCCCTTATCCACGAAACCTCTGCCGATCTCGCCGAACTGAAGAAAGAGGTCGAGGCCGTTCTCGCCGACAACAAGCTCAGCGACGGCAAGGTCAAGATCGACACGGTGCCGGATGCGCCGGACCTCGAGCCGGAAATCGCCGTCCAGGCCTTTATCCATGCCGTGAACCAGGCTGCCGACACCGATGCGGCACTGGACATCCGCAGCCTCAAGGATGCGGCGGCCGAGATGATGGAATCGACGACACAGCGCATGAAGGAATTGCGCACGACGATCGCCGGCCGGGTGATCGAACCGCATGCCCAGCCCATCGTTGATCTGGAGACCGGCGAGATCCATCACTACGAATTGCTCCTGCGCCTGCCCGGCGGCAAACCGATCCAGGAGGCGGTGGGTTTCGCCGAGAGCACAGGTCTGATCTACGAGATCGACTTCGCCATGACCGAGATAGCCGCGACCTTCCTGCGCGATGATTTCGACCGCCCGTCCCTGGCCGTGAACCTGTCGGGCAAGTCCATCGCCAACACGACCTGGTCCAAGCGCTTCCTGAAAATGCTGGCGGATATCAAGATCGACCGGAAACGCCTGAGCTTCGAACTCACCGAGACCGCGACGATCAAGAACATCAAGGCGGCCAATGCCGTGATCGAGAAGGTCCGTGAGCGTGGGCACCATGTCTGCCTGGATGACTTCGGTGCGGGCGCGGCAGGCTTCCATTATCTGCGCGATTTCCCCGCCGACATTGTCAAGATCGACGGATCCTATGTGAAGCGCGCAGGACGCACGGAGCGCGACACGACCATCCTCAAGGGCATGGTGGATCTGTGCCAGCAGCTGGGCACCGAGACCGTTGCCGAGATGATCGAGAACGAGAGCATGGCCAAGCGCATGAAGTCCTTCGGCATCACTTATGGACAGGGTTACTATTTCGGTAAGCCTATCCCGCTAAAAACGCTCACAGACCCAAGGAATCGCGCCACAAAGGCGGCGTAGAAGAAGAGGCAGAGTGTTATGGCCGTCGATATGAGCCGCGTGAAAGTGCTGATTGTCGATGACAATGGCTACATGCTGACCATTCTTCGGACGATCCTGCATGGCTTTGGGATCAAGCAGATTCTCGAATCCAAGGACCCGGCAGACGCGTTCGATATGGTGCGCTCCGACAGTGTCGACATCATTATCACCGACTATCAGATGGAAATCCTGGACGGTCTGGATTTCGTGCGTCTGGTTCGCACCGCCGATGACAGCCCCAATCCGCTGATTCCCATCATCATGCTCAGCGCCTACTCGGAAAAATCCCGGGTCGAAGGCGCGCGTGATGCCGGTGTTACCGAGTTCTGCTGCAAGCCGATCACCGCCAAGGAAATGTTTGCGAAAATCGCTGCAGTCATCAACGAACCGCGTCCCTTCATCCGCAACAAGACCTATTTTGGCCCGGATCGCCGGCGCCTGCCGACTGAGGAATCCAACTACAAGGGTTCCGAACGCCGCAAAGGCCTTAAAAAAGTCGCCGGTGGAGACGAAGATGACGGTATGGATGTCTCGCCCTCGGGCGATGACGCAACCTCCGCGGCTTGATCGCGACACGGCTTAGCCGTGGATAGTGCGCACGTGCCTGTCGACATCGACGCGCGACGCACCTTAGTTTGACGAGAATGGCACAGAATGCGTCGCATACGCGTGAGGCGGGCAGGTCCCGCGCCAGTGCCGGTGAGCTTTCACCGGACAAGAATCGTGCGCGCGGCTCAGGCGTCGGCTGGATCGTCCTGGCCATTGCGATTTTCACTATTGGATATGGCGGCATCTTTGCCGTCAAGATTCAGCAGGAGCGTGCCTCGCTGGTCTCCGAGGCCGAGCGTTCGCAAGCCAATGCGGCTGGTTACCTGGCCGAACGTGTCTCCGCCCGGCTAAGCGAGGTCCGTTATGCGTTGGCCGTTGCCTCTAGTGATTTTGGCGCCCTGCCTGACACCGATATCGAACGTGTCGCACAAACCCGGCTGACGGCCCTGATGCAGTCCGAACTGCTCGACGGGATCGGCCTGCTTCTGCCCGATGGCCGCACCTTTGTGGCGGGCGAGACGGTCACACCAAACGCCATGCGGGAACTGACCGGCCTGGCGCTCAACTCGGAGGAAGCGGTCGTCTCCAGCCTGTCTGATGACGGGCTCGCCGTTTTTGCCCTGACCCAGCCGGTTGCCCTGGCAGACGGTACCGTCGGTGCACTGACAGCACGCATCCCGGCCATCAACGCCTTGCCCGACTGGGGCACCAACAGGGTGGTCGCCCTGGCCAATAATGACGGCGAGATGCTGGCGCTTCGTCCGGTGATGAACGGCGTCTCGGCCGGCACGCCGCTGGCTGAGCGTTTCGGACTTACCCGCGGTTATGTCGCCGATCTGGCCGGTGGCGGTGGCGGCGCAACATCGGATGCGAGTTTTGGCGGCGAGGATGTGACCTTTGCCGTGGCTCCGGTCGGGGGCACGCCTTTCCAGGTCTATGCGCTGAGCGCCACCCGTATCAATCAAAGCGCCTGGATGCGAACCATCTCCTTTTACGGGCTGATGTTTGTTGCGCCGATCATCGTTGCACTGGGCCTTGTCGCCCTTGTCTTCATGCAAATGGGCCGCTTGCGCTCCACCCGTGCCCAGCTGGCGGACAGCGAACAGCGTTTCCGTTTCGCCATCGAGGGCGCGCGCTGTGGTGTCTGGGACTGGAACCCGGACGCGGACACGGTCTATGTCACCGATAGCTTGGCGCGCATGCTCGGACTTAAAGCTGCAATCGAGTGCTCAGGCCAGGACTTCCTGCGCCTGTTCAGCCGCCCGGACCGTGACCGCCTGCGCGCGGCCATGCGGTCCGCACCCAAGGGCACGGAAGTTGATCTGGAAGTTTTGGCCTCGGTCGCTCCGGTTTATCTGCAGATCCGCGGTCGCCTGCTCTCTGCCGCTCCGGACGGCGAGGCGCGCATCGTCGGTGTGGCCATCGACGTTACCGAGCGCAAGGGCGCCCAGGCGCGGGTTGCTGCTGCGGAGAGCCGTTTGCGCGCAGCGCTGGAATCCATGTCGGAGAGCTTTGTGCTGTGGGATTCCCGCCGCCGCCTCGTCCTGTGGAACCGCAAGTTCCGCGACTTCTTTGACCTCGGAGACGGTCATCTCAAGCCGGGTCTGTCCTATGCCATGGTCGAAAAGACTGCGGCGCGGGCGATCAAGACTGTGCATGGCGAAACAGATGGCGTGGATGCCTACGAGATCGAACTGGCCGATGGCCGCTGGCTGCATTACTCGGAACGCCCGACCGCCGATGGCGGCCTGGTCAGTTTTGGCGCGGACATTACCGATCTGAAGCGCCACGAAGCGGCACTGACGGAGAACGAGTCCCAGCTGCGCCGCTCAGTTGATGACCTGGAAACCAGCCGGACGCATATCTCCGATCTCGCCAAGAAATACGAGGTCGAGAAGATCCGCGCCGAGGAAGCCAACCGCTCCAAGAGCGAGTTCCTGGCCAATATGAGCCACGAGCTACGCACGCCGCTCAACGCCATCAACGGCTTCTCGGAAATCATGTTGCGCGAGATGTTCGGCCCGCTCGGGGACGAGCGTTACAAGGGATACACCAAGGATATCCTTGACAGTGGCCAGCATCTGCTTGAACTGATCAACGACATTCTCGACATGTCCAAGATCGAAGCCGGCAAGATGACCCTTCAGACCGAGCCCACCGATGCCGCCGAGCTGGTCGAGCAATGCCTGCGCATCGTGCGCGGCCGTGCGGAGGAGAAACAGCTTCAGCTGCACGCTGATGTCACCGATTTGCCTGAGATCGAACTGGACCCGCGCGCCTTCAAACAGGTGATGATCAACCTGGTCTCCAACGCGGTGAAATTCACCCCGGAAGGCGGCCGGGTGACCATTCGCGGCTTCCTGTCCGGGCCGGGCGTAGCCTTCCAGGTCTCCGATACCGGTATCGGCATCGCCCAGGAAGACCTGCCGCGTCTGGGACGTCCGTTCGAACAGATCGAGAGCCAGCACGCCAAGAGTTATCAGGGTTCCGGCCTGGGCCTCGCCCTGTCCAAATCGCTCATCGATCTGCACGGCGGCTCGCTGGCGATTGATTCCAAGCTGGGTGAAGGCACCACGGTCAGCTTTGTCCTGCCGATCACCCAAGCTCAACTCATCGACCCGGAGGCCGCATTGGCAGGAGATCTGGATGATGAGGGTTTCCTCGGCGAAGACATCGAGTTCGTCGATGGTGAACCGCCCCGGGCAGCCGAATAATCAGGATCTAATCCCTGTCGCCGCGACGACGCTCCGGAGGTGGTCCGCGGCGATCAAAACGTGGCGGCCCCCGGCGTTCGCTTTGGGGCGGGCCCCGACGAGCCGAGCGTAGCACCTCTTCTCGAACATCGGGATCGAGCTCGGAGGCTATTTCGACAATCGCACGTTCGATATGAGCCTCAATGGCTGCCCGTGTCTCACGGCGACGTTCCAGCGCCGCCTGAACAGCGGCAGCGTCAAACGGTTCCTCGAGCAGGACTTCAGCGGCATCGAGACGAGCCTCACGCGCCTCGCGCATCAGCGCGCGCATGTCACCCATCTCGGTTTCCATGCGTTCACGCAGGGAGGCCCGCTGTTCTTCCGGCAGGGCTTCGATGAAACCGCGCAGATCGAAACTTCCCGGCCCGCCCGCACCGCGCAATTGCAACCGCGCTTCTCGCTCGGTCGGCACGTCCGGTGCGACTTCTCGCTGGAGAACAAATCCGATCAGTGCGCCATTGGCCAGGACAGAGACCAGGAGCGCAATGATCCAGGGTGTGGCAGACCTCACGTATCCTCTCCCAGCCAGTCGACCCAGTCTTCGCCGAGACTGTCATAGGCGTCAGCATAGATGGCTTCGACATCCTGTTCAGCCGGAGCAACATAACCGCCCGCAAAGCCGATGCTCACACCGACCACCAGGGCGATGCCCGCCGCGATCGGCGCCCGCCATCCCCATTGCGCGACCGGCTCCGGCACTGCGCGCAGGATGCGGTGCTGCAACAATTCGCTCGGTTCGGGATCAGGCATGGCCAGCAAAGCATCCAGCTCGGCTTCGATATCCACCTCGGCCAGCAATTCGGGATGCAGGTCTAGGAAAGCCTCGACAGCCTCGCGCTCCGCGTCCGGCCAGCGTGCCGGATTGGCGCCATAGGCGTGGAGGATTTCAAGCACCCTGTCCTGGGTCATCGGTCCAACTCCTCATGTGCCTGAGCCTCGCCCTCGTAGGAGCTGATGAGGTCTCCGGCGTCTTCCATCAACAGTGCTTTCAACTTGCGCCGTCCACGGGCCAGCAGGGATTCGAGTGCTTCCACACTTACAGACATGATCTCTGCCGCCCTGATATTACTCAATTCCTGAAAGTGAACGAGCTCCATGGCCATTCTCTGACGCTCTGGAAGCCTGTTCACGGCGTCCACCACCCGGTTCGCGCTTTCATCGCGTACCATGGCTGTTTCCTGGCTGATACCCTGGTCGGCCCGTTCAGGCACTTCATCAGTCAGCACTTCGCGGCGCTTGCGCAGCCGGTCGTAACACAGATTGATGGCAATCCTGCTGATCCAGGTCGACACCTGTGCCCGCCCCTTCTCGAAGCGGTCCGCTGCCTTCCAGACCCGGATAAACGTTTCCTGGGCCACGTCCTCGGCTTCCAGGGGATCACTCAGCATGCGCTGGGCCAGGCCGAGGATCTTGGGCAGCATGCGATCCATCAACACCCGCGCAGCATCACGGTCTCCGCGGCCGACGCGCTCGATGAGCTCCTCGTCGGCCACAGGACGATCTGACGTGATAACGCGGAAGGCCGAACGGCCCTTGAGGCTCATGTCTGCTGCTACCCTTCCGCGCCCGTCTAACATCAAAGACGTATCAGTCACGCCACCAGAAACGACGATTTTCACGACGTTCCGCGGCTGCGTCCAGCTCTTCCGGCGTGATCGAGCCATTCTCGTCCGAATCCAGACGTTCAAACCAGCGATGCTCGACGTTCATGAACTCCTCGCGGGAGACCCGCCCGTCTTCATTTGTATCGGCCCGGCGACCGCGACGACGCGGACGTTCGCGGCCATCAGAACCTTCACGCTCGCGCATTTCACGCAGGCGCCGGTTCATCGGGGACATGTCGGAATCATCGAGATAACCGTCGGCATTGCGGTCCATCCAGTCGAACATCTCCGACTGCAATTCCGCGACTTCCTCGCGGGTGATGGTGTTGTCGCCATTGGCATCGGATGCACGCAGCAACATGATCGTGCGGGCAGGACCGCCACCGCGCATACCGTCCTGACCTTGGCCGCCACGCGGGCCGCGCTGGGCCTCGGCGATGGCACCGGAGATCATCACCGCGGAACTACACAGCAAAATGACCATTTTCGAGCGTTTCATTGACTTTCTTCCTTGTCAGTTTGACCTCGCATGCCAGTTCAACGCAGGGTCGCCGGAATTCCGTCGCTTGATATCAGATTTCTCGCACATGTCGGTTGAACAGCGTCCGCACATGCCCACACCTCTCGACCAGATCCTCCTCCAGCTCGGCCAAAGTCTGGTGGCCTGCAGTACGAGCAAGGCCCGCCTGGCAAGCACGACTGGCCCGTTCCGGGGTGAACCCGCTGCCGTGGGTCGTGCGCAGGACCTGCAACATGCCCAGTTGTCGTGTCAGCGTCTCGATCAGGAAACGCGCATCATCAACGGCCAGTATGCCGGCATGCCCCAGCGCCGCGATTGCGGCCGTCGTGGACTGGCGCACGCCGCCCAGCTGTCGCGCATGCGCCAGCTGCAGGGTCTGGGCGATGAACTCGATGTCCTGGATGCCACCGGCCCGTGCCTTGACGTCCCAGACCGATTGCGCCGGCTTGGCCTCCTGCAGGCGTACGCGCATGTCCGCAGCATCGTTCAGCACGGTCTCGACATCGCGCTCACGCAGTAGGATGCCCTCGATGGTCTCGTCAATCCGCGTGCAAAGGCCCGCATCACCGGCCACGGTGCGGGCCCGTGTCAGCGCCATCAACTCCCAGGTCCAGGCTTCACGGGTGTAATACGGGTCGAACCGCGAGAACTGCACGGCCACGGGCCCGGACTTGCCCGAAGGGCGCAGTTGCATGTCGATCTCGTAGAGTTCGCCCTCTTCGGTCGGCACCGAGAGCGCGCTGACCAGACGCTGGGTAAACCGCGAGAACCAGGTCTGAGTCATCTCGTCGCCGTCATAGATGAGCGTGATGTCGAGGTCGCTGTCGGCCGCCAGCTCCCGCCCGCCCAGCTTACCCATGCCCAGCACGGCAAACCGCCCCGGCATCTCGCCGTATTTGCGTTCGGTCTCGATCCGGGCTGCGTCCGCAAGCACCTCGATGGCCGCTTCCGCGAGGTCGGAATAGGCCGCTCCGGCCGTCTGGCCCTCGATACTGCCGCGCAGGATCTGGCTGCCGATGCGAAACTTCTGTTCGCGAAGGACACGTCGCGACGTGTTCAGCGCCACCTCGTAAGGCGTGTCCAGCGTGATCTCCCGGCGCAACATGTCCAGCGCCGCACCGGGTGGGTCCTGATCCAGCGGGATGGAGAAACGCTGATCCAGCATGGTGTCGAGAAGGTTGGGCCGTCGCGCCAGATCCGTCGCCATTTTCGGCGCCATGGTGATGATACCGATGAGATCACCGGCCAGCTCGTGCTCGTTCATCAACAGCGAGAGCGGCTGCACCCCCATCGGCAGGTTCTCGAAGAAGGACGCAAAGCGCGCGAACGCATCATCGGCCTCACCGGTCTCGGCGATCATGTCGACAAGCTTTGGTGCCAGCTTGGCAAACAGGGAACGCGCCCGTGTCGAGCGCACGGCCCTGGCCCGGCCTGCGCCCCAGGCATTGAGCTGTCGCCAGGTCAGTTCGGGGCGTTTGAAACCCAGCTCCGTCAGCGTGGCCAACGTATCGGGCTCCGGCTCGACACCGGTCAGAACCAGGCTGCCGGCGCGCGATGACAGCGGAATATCCGCTTCGAACTGGTCGGAGAAATAGCCATGCACGCGGCGCAGGACAGCCTCGACGGCCCGGTCGAATTCCGCCAGCTCGCCAAACCCGGCCATATGGGCCACCTGCAGCCGGTCTTCATAGCGGATGGGCAGGAGCTGGGTCGGCTCGTCCTGGCGCATCTGGATTCGGTGTTCCCAGCTCCGCAGCAAACGATAGTCCTGGCTTAGCGCCACAGCGGTCCCGGATTCGATCGCCAGCTCGTCCGCCAGCCGGTCCAGCGCCGCCAGCGTGCCGGGCACCCGGACCGCCTTGTTGCGCCCGCCAAAGACCAGCTGGGGAATTTGTGCAAAGAACTCGATTTCCCGGATACCGCCCCGGCCGAGCTTGAGATCATGTCCTGCAGGCTGGATCTCGGCACGCCGCCCCACGGTCTGGATCTGCGTTGCCAGGCTGCGGATATCGTCAATGGCCGCATAATCCAGCGCGCGTCGCCAGATGAAGGGCTGGAGGAAATTGAGGAAAGTCTCTGCCGCTGGCCGGTCACCGGCACATGGACGCGCCTTGATCCAGGCCGCGCGTTCCCAGGTCTGGCCCATCGTCTCGTAATAGTTCAGCGCTGCATCGGTGGAGATGGCAACCGGGGTCGCCCCGGGGTCCGGTCGCAGACGCAGATCGGTGCGGAAGACATAGCCATCGGCCGTGATGTCATTGAGACTTTTGACAATCGCCTGGACCAGGCGCGGCAGACGTTTGCGCGGTTCCTGGCTTTCCGGCAGCGCCAGCTGTTCGCCATCGTAGAAGACAACCAGGTCAATATCGGAGGAATAGTTGAGCTCGCGCGTACCCATCTTGCCCAGCGCCAGGATCACCAGCCCAGGCAGCGGGTTATCCGGGTCCTCGACCGGCAGGCAGTGGTCCTGTTCGGCTGCAAGGCGCGTATGAGCGTGCAGGGCTGTGTGGACAGCCGCGTCGGCGAAATCGGTGACGGCACCGGTGACCGTCTCAACATCTGCGGCCCCGCCGAGATCGGCCAGTCCAACCACGAGGTGCATGCCCGCCTTGGCCTGGCGCAGGCGCTGATCGAGTTCAGCGACGTCGCTGGCTTCTGCCGCGATGCGTGGGAGTTCGGCGAGCTGATTGGCTAGAATGTCGGAGAGTGGCAGGCGGGCGGCTTGCGCCAGTACATCCGGGAATCGCTGGGCGAGCCGGCTGAGATGGGGCGCACAGCTGAAAACACTGGTCAGGAACGCGTCGTGCGGCGCCAGCTCGGCCTGGAGTTCACGCTCAAGCTCACCCAGGCAATAGCGTCCCTGCTCCAGGTCCGGTGTCGGCAGGGGATGGCATTGGGAGAGGAGATCAGCTGGCGTCGTCATGACGCCAAACTGAACCCTTCGGGGTGAGTCTTAAACCCCCTCGTCCCGTTCTTCCGGTGCCAGCGGGAAACACATGGCGGCCCGCAGGCCCGGCCCGTGATCGCCTTCGGCATGTCCGGGACCTTCGCCCAGTTCGAAGCGGCCATTGTGCACATCGACAATCGCCTGCACGAGCGACAGCCCGAGGCCAGAACCGGGCAGGGTCCGTGAATTGTCCAGGCGCACAAAACGCTGGGTCACCCGCTCACGATCCTCGGTCGGAATACCCGGGCCTGTATCGGTGACTGAAAACTCGGCACAGCCTTCCGAATTCTGGCGAAGACGCAGGGTCACGGCGCCACCGGACGGTGTGTATTTCACAGCGTTGCCCAGGAGATTATCCAGCCCCTGCAACAACAGGCCGCGATCGGCGAAGACTTCCATGCCCCGCTCGACTTCCAGCGAGAATTCCAGGCCCTCATCCTCACACACATATTCATAGGTCTCGGCCAGGTCCTCGGCCACGACAGCAGGATCCATGCGTCCGATCGTCTTGCGGCTTTCGCCGGACTCCAGGCGCGAGAGCGAGAGGATGGAGTTGAAAATGCCCAACAACTCATCGGTATCGGTAACGGCGCGTTCCAGCGTTTGCTCGCGGGCAACCAGATCGCCTTCCTCACGCAGCGCCTCGTCCAGGCGGTTGCGCATGCGTGTGAGTGGGGTTCTCAGGTCGTGGGCGATACTGTCACCGGTATGACGCATGCGGTGCATCAGCGCCTCGACCCGGTCGAGCATGTTGTTGAAATTCTCGGACAGCTCGTCCAGCTCGTCGCCGGTATTGTTGCGCGGCGCCCGTCGGGTCAGGTCACCGGCCCGGACATTCCGCGCCACGTTGTTGATCGCGTCCAGTCGGGCGACAAACCGCCTCGAGATGAAGATGCCACCGGCGACCCCCAGCGCCAGGGCCAGGGCAGAGGCCGCAAAAATGGTGTTGAGCATCCTGCCGACAAGCGAATTCTCCTCGTCGACATCCAGTCCCACAAACAGCTGATATCCGCTGGGCAATTCGACCAGGCGGCCACGCGCGGCACGCGTATCCTTCTCGTCGTCCTCGGCCGTCGCCCCCGCCACGACCGGGCGGCGATAGGTGAATTGCAGGCGCCCCTCATTGTCCGGAACAGTCTCGGGAAGATCGGACAGATTGCCCGACAGGCTGCGCCCAGACGGGTGCACCAGCAGATAAAGATAATCCGCCCCACCCCCGACAGTGCGCTGCAGAATGTAGCGGTTGATCGAGCGGATGCCGCCAGCCTGGAAACGCGCCTCGAGCGCCGTCACCTCTTCATTGATGGAGGCGTCGGCCCGACGCAGCATCATTCCCGCCGATGCCACATAGACAAAGGCGAGAATGACGAAGCTGGACAGGGCGAACAGCGCCGCCGACAGCATGGTCTGTCGGAAGGCTGTTGTCCGCAGGAATGCGGGACTGCGCGCACTCACCCCGGTTTACGCCTGCAGGCGGTAGCCGGCGCCGCGAACCGTGTGCAACAGCGAACGCGGGAACGGCTTGTCGATTTTCGAGCGCAGGCGGGAGATGTGCACGTCGATGACATTGGTCTGGGGGTCGAAGTGATAATCCCAGACTTTTTCCAGCAGCATGGTGCGGGTCACGACCTGGCCGGAATGCTTCATGAGAAACTCCAGCAGGCGGAATTCGCGAGGCTGAAGCAGGATTTCCTCCTCGCCGCGATTGACCGTGCGAGCCAGCAGATCCATTTCCAGATCACCGACAACCAGCTTGGTGCGCACGGTTTCCGGATCCCGGCGACGGGCCAGGGCCTCGACGCGGGCCAGAAGTTCGGCAAAGGCGTAGGGCTTGACCAGATAGTCATCGCCACCGGCCTTGAGGCCTTCAACGCGGTCATCCACCTCGCCCAGGGCGGATAGGATAAGAACCGGGGTGTGGTCATCGTCCTGACGCAGGGTTTCCACCATCGTCAGGCCATCCATGCGCGGCATCATGCGGTCAACGACCAGCACGTCATATTCAGCGGCGCGAGCCATTTCCAGGCCTTCCGAGCCGTCGACCGCGTGATCGGCCACATGACCGGATTCACGCATGCCCTTGCGGATATAACTCGCCGCTTCGCGGTCATCTTCTACAATCAGAATACGCATGTTGTGTCCCTCTGTTCTTGTACTTATTCGTCGTCGAGCTGGAGAGCGGAATAGCGTTGCCCGCCACGCCCTTCGACCAGGAGGAGGATGGCTGAACGGCCATCGGTGCGGGCTTCCTCGACGACATTGCCCAGGGTTTCAGTATCGGTCATCGCCTGACCGCCGGCTTCCAGGATGACATCACCGCGGGCAAAGCCCTTTTCAGCAGCTTCACTGCCCGGATCGACCTCTTCAACAACCAGGCCGGTCTGGTCCGCGGACAGGCCGCGCATCTCGCGCAGCTCGTCGGTCAGCGGTGCCAGGCTCATGCCGAAATAGCGGCTGACCTCGACCGTCTCGTCTTCCGTGCTCGGCATCTCGTTCAGATCATTTTCGCTGGGGCGATCGCCCAGGCGCACACGCAGCGTCTGTTCCTCACCATCACGCAGGATGGTGAAACGGACACGCTCACCGGCCGCGATATCCGCGATACGGCGGGTCAGATCGCGGGAGCTTTCCACGTCATTACCGTTGACGGCCAGGATGACATCCTCACGCTGGAAACCACCCTCGTCAGCAGGACCGCCCGCCACGATGGAGCTGACGATGGCACCGGTACGGCCCTCGATGCCCATCGCGGACGCGATATCCTCGGTAACGTTCTGAATCTGCACGCCAAGCCAGCCGCGCGATACACGGCCGCCTTCACGCAGCTGGTCAATGATGCGCGAGGCAACATCAGACGGAATGGCAAAGCCGATACCGACATTGCCGCCAGTCGGAGAAAAGATCTGGGAGTTCACACCCACGACATTACCGGCGAGATCAAAGGTCGGACCGCCGGAATTACCGCGGTTGATCGGCGCGTCGATCTGCATGAAGTCGTTATAGGTGGAATTGCCGATCTCGCGCCCGGTCGCAGAGATGATACCGGCCGTTGCCGTACCGCCAAGGCCGAACGGATTGCCGACAGCCACGACCCAGTCGCCCACGCGATATTGCGGATTGCGATCCAGCGTTACATAGGGAAATTCAATGTCCTCATCGACCTTCAGCAGGGCCAGGTCGGTCTGCGGGTCCAGTCCGATCACACGTGCGGAATAGGTCTCTCCGTCAGACGTGCCGATCTCGATCTCGGTGGCGCCGGCAACGACGTGGTTATTGGTTACGACCAGGCCGTCAGCAGAGATGAAGAAGCCCGATCCCAGCGAACGACGCGGCTGCGGATTGGGCTGGCGTGGCGCCTGGCCACCAAACTGGCGCTCCAGCCACTCACGAAATTGCGGAGGCATTTCCTCGCCTTCCGAGCCCTCAAGCTGGATATCTTCCGGCGAGGCGCTGGCCTGGATGGTCACAACGGACGGGCTGACACTTTCGATCAGGTCTGCAAACGACATCGGCGCGCCGGCCGGAACCGCCGCAGAGAAACGCGGCTGGGACTGTTGGGCATGGGCGGCGGCACCGGTATGGTCAATGACCATGCCTGCTGCAGCCATGCTCAGCACAGCCAGGGAAACACCACCAAGAATTCCAAGACGTTTTACAGACTTCATGAGAAAGAAAGACCCTTCTTTTTCGAACATGGACGTATCATTGCCAGCCGCGAGTTATCCGTTGGCTGTCCCTTACATTACAACTACATTACAAACCGTAATTTTCCGGTAAGCCGGAATCAGGCCAGTTTCGTGCGCACAACGACCGAGCTGTGCAGGCTTTTGTGCACAGGGCATTTGTCGGCGATTTCCAGCAAGCGACCATGCTGTTCCGCGTTCAGATTCCCCTTCACGCGGATCGTGCGCTCGAAGATATCCACCTTGACGTCCCGGCCCTCGACACAGGTTTCGCAATCTTCCGCATGATCCTTGGCGTGGATGACTTCAACGAGAATGTCATCGATCGGCCAGCCCTTGCGGTCTGCATACATGCGCAGCGTCATTGAAGTGCAGGTTCCCAGCGAGGCGCTGAGCAATTCATAGGGCGTGGGACCGTTACCCGTTCCACCGACCGCGGGCGGTTCACCCGCCAGCGAGACATGACCATTGGCCACGACCCAGTTTTCGTATTTTCCGGCGCCGGTCTCTGAAACCACGACGGTATTCGGCTTCGCCCGAGGCGGCGCGCGACGTGCGGGGGCTGCGAGATATTTGCCGGCCCAGCTGGCGATCATGTCGGCGGCGAAGACGGCGTCCTCTTCCCGGCTCAACAGATGATCCGCACCGTCCAGGCTGACAAAGCTCTTGGGATGCTTGGCTGCCAGGAAGAGACGCGAGGCATTGTCGATCCCGACCGTGGCGTCCACCGGAGAGTGCGCGATCAGCAAGGGTCGGCGCAGACTGGCGAGCGCGTTTTCAAGCGTATGCCCCTGGATGTCCTCCAGCAAATGCTTGCGAATGGTGAAGGGACGCCCGCCAAGCGAGACCTCGGCCACGCCTTCGCGCTCGATCTCCTCGACCCGATCGATGAACTGGTGTTTGACGTGCTCCGCGTCTGATGGCGCGCCCAGCGTCGCGATGGCTTTCACGGACGGCAAGGCACTGGCCGCCGCGATCACCGCAGCACCACCCAGGCTGTGACCGATCAACAGGCTTGGCGCCTCGTATTCGTTCTCCAGGAAACGTGCTGCCGCGACGAGATCATCAATATTCGAAGAAAAATTCGTATTCGCGAAATCACCTTCCGAATGCCCAAGCCCGGTGAAGTCAAAACGCAAGACAGCATAGCCATGCCCTGCGAGTTGCCGCGCGATGCGGTTGGCGGCGAAAATGTCTTTCGAACAGGAAAAGCAATGCGCGAAGATCGCATAACCCAGCGGCGTGCCGGCCGGCCATTCCATACGGGCGGCAAGGGCATCACCTTGTGATCCGGTAAACTCCACGCGAACAGTACTGGCCATGCCAAGCTCCCTGATTGTCTACCAGAGAGCTAGTATCGCGCAGTCAGATCACAACTCAACTCGGCTGACAAAATTGTCAGTAGCCGCCCTCTTGCGCGCTGTCTTCAGCTTCGCCCTCACCCTGCCAGACACCGCTTTCCTGCAGGGCTTCAGCGACCTCCGGCGGCATGTAGGTCTCGTCGTGCTTGGCCAGCACGGTCTCGGCAGTAAACACGGTCGGCGTCAGGAAGGCGCCTTCAACCACAACGCCCTGCCCCTCGCGGAACAGGTCCGGCAGGATGCCTTCATACTGGATCAGCACGTCATTGGCGTTGTCAGTCACGCTGAAGGAGACCAGATCACCATCGCCCGGGTCGATGGAACCGGCCACCACCAGGCCGCCGACCCGGATGCGTTCGCCGATCTCCACGCCTTCCTCGGCGATCTCGGTCGGGGAGTAGAAATAAACCAGAGCATCCTTCATCGCGAACATGGCGAGCGCTATGGCTCCGGCCAGAACAACTCCGGCAACAGCGATAGTGGCGAGGCGGCGATTACGATGACGCATGTTCGGCTCCGGCGAACTTGAAGATCAGGGACAGGTTGTTGGCAGGCATGGATACCCGGCGCTCAAGGGTTAGGCCTCCAGAGGCCATTTCCGCAAGCACGACATCCAGGTCGCGCACCCCCCATTCCGGATTGCGCGATTGCAGGGAACGGTCGAAATCCAGATTGGACGGGGCCGTGGCATCGCCTTCCTTGTAGGGGCCGTACAGGAAAACCACCCCGTGGCCACTCAACAGCCGACGCGCCTGGGCAGCGATCTGCTGGCACACGCCCCAGGGCGAGATGTGGATGACATTCATGCAGACCAGCGCATCAAAAGGGCCCAGGCCGGCCGCCCAGTCAGGCTGGAGCAGGTTGAGATCCTTCGAGGGCATGATCTGATCCGGCGCGTCCAGGGCCCATGCATCCTGGCTGGCCCGGGAGATGACATCGGGATCACTGGGCTGCCAGAGAAGATCACTGCGGCAGGAGACAGCTTCCAGCGCGTGCTGACCTGTGCCGGAGCCAATTTCCAGCACCCGGGCGCCGGACGGCAGGGTCTCGGCCAGCAGTTTCGCGATCACGCCCTTGTTGCGCTCGGCACTGGGCGAGCTCAGGCGATCACCGATCTGCGCGCGCTTTTCCAGCGCGGTGGGCGTGTCAGACGTATCCATCGGGAGGGAATTAGACAGCCTGCCCGGTCTCGGCAAGCGGCCTTATCGCCGCATCATGCGGCAGCGGCAGAGTTTCCGCGGCGTCGCAGTGTCGCAGCCTCGGCCGTGGCATCGGCCGCTTCGAGCAGCCGGGCGGTAATCATCAGGCCTTCCTGCGCCACATTGCGGTTCTGACCCTCGCTGGAAGCGACCAGGTCGACCAGCAATTCACCGGCGTCTTGCAGGCGTTTGACCGACGCATCAGCGATGCGTTTCTGGGTGCTCGCAACAGCGGCGGCGTTGGCATGCTCGCGAGCCTTGGCGAGGAAATAGATAAGACCTTCGGCGCGATCGACCGAGGCTTCCGGCGGCAATTGTGCCGGGATAATTCGGCCACTCTTGCCACGGCGCGGCTCCGGCAGTCCGGAATCCAGCGCCAGCGGCACTTTCTCGAATACTTTCTCTGTATTGGTCGAGGCTTCGGCACGCAGGCTGAACAGGGCCTGCCCCCAGCGACCAGCCTTGCGGATGCCGAACTCCTGGGTCATGCCCGTGGAATAGGAGACAAAGCGGTCATAACGCTCATAGGTCTTTTTCGCCTCGTCCAGATCAGCTGGCGGCGATTTTAGCTTCGCGGCAAAGAAACCGGTATCAGCAAGCACGGCATCGCCCACAGCAGCCAGCTCGGTCTTGGAGACGACCAGATCATCGCCCCGCTTGCCGATCCGCTCGATGACGCGGAAGATCTCCCAGGGCTGTTCCAGCCGCCCCATGGTCAGCAGCAGCATCCAGACAGCTCCGTCCGGCGCTTCTTCCATCAGCTGTTCGTGCATCTGGGTGATGCGGGTTACCAGGTCTTCATCGAGGTCATAGACCCGTGCCGGCACGCGGTTCATGCAGTCATCAATCGGCTTGGCATTGCGCAGCAGGACCACGGCGTCGCGCAGCATGTCAGCGCTGTCGCCGCCGCCAAAACGCTTGGCCAGTGCCGTCATGTCCTTGGGAACACGCTCGGCTTTCTGGATACCCTCGTTCAGGGCCTCGCCCAGCTGGGCACGGAATTCATACCAGATCTCGTCGGTGGGCGGCTTCTTGCACTTCTTCGCCGTCTCAATGGTCTGTTTGGCCAGGTGACGTCCCAGCCAGCCCCAAAGCTTGCTGACCTGGTCCGGGCTGAAACGGGCACGTGACGGCTGCACGCTGTCCGGATCCCCGATCAGGGGTTTGAGCGGCGCCAGAAGATAGGCCTTGGCGAGAGCGCCCGCGGGTTCCTGGATGGCGTCCTGCAATTCCTTGAAGACACCGATCAGCCGGTTTGACGCCTCGTCCTGCCCCGCAGACGCCTGCGCGGAAGCCACCAGTGCAGAGCGCATATGCACAGGCATGCTGCGCCAGAGCGCTTCCAGCTTTGCTTTCTGGTTAGGCGTTAAACGGGTCATGTATAAGTCAAACCACTGCGATACAGACCACAGTCTTGCCCAAGTACAGTTAATTTAGCTTTATCGAGAAGTTGCCGGAAGTTTTACACTTGCCAGAAGACCGCCCATTTCCGAGCGGGAAAACTCAACCTCGCCCTCATAGGCCTTGGCCAGATCGGTCACGATCGACAGGCCCAGGCCGGAGCCCGGCGCTTTCTCGTCCAGGCGTACGCCGCGCTTGAGCGCCGTCTGTGCCTGTTCATCCGTCAGGCCCGGACCGTCATCCTCGATACGGATTTCCAGCTCCCGGTCGCCCGTGCGTACAGAACTGACGCGAACCTGTGAACTGGCCCACTTGCAGGCATTGTCCATCAGATTGCCGATCATTTCCTCCAGATCCTGGCGTTCGCCGCGGAAGATCAGACCCGGCTCGATCTCGGCGCTGACAGCGATACCCTGGCGTGAATAGATTTTCTCCAGCGTCCGTGCGAGATCGGACAGCACGCCGCCGGTTTCGGTACGCGCGCCCACGGCCTTGGCGTGAGCCGCCGCCCTCGCCCGGCGCAGATGGTGGTCGACCTGTTTGGACATGATCTCTGTCTGCTTGCCCACCAGTTCGGCGAAATCACCATCCTGGCTGCGCGCCTCATTGGTGAGCACGGCCACAGGGGTTTTCAGGGCATGCGCCAGATTGCCGACATGCGTGCGTGATCGCTCCACCAGCTCGCGGGAATGATCCAGCGTCGCATTGAGCTCGTCGGCCAGCGGCTGCAGCTCGTCGGGGAATTCCCCGTCCACACGTTCGGCATCACCATGGCGCACTTCCGCCACCGTCCGGCCCATGCGCAGGACCGGTTCCAGACCGATCCGGACCTGCAGGAACACGCCCGCCGCGATGGCCGTGGCAAAACCCAGGAACATCAGCCCGGAAGTGATGGCAAAATTGCGCACTTCCCGGTCCGCCGGACTGCGATCCTCCGCCGCCAGCATGAGAGACAGGTTTGTGCGGTTCTGCAGACGCACGGCCTGGGCAACGATACGAAGCGGCTCGCGGTCCGGTCCCTTGGTCTCGCTGGTCAGGATAGCACCGGGCTGGGCCATGGCGCGCTCGATCAGCTCGTAGGGCGCGGCCAGCTGCTCGTCCCACATCGAGCGCGAGACGATGAGGATACGTGTATTGCCGTCCTCGGCCACATCCAGGACTTCCCAGTAACGGCCGGAAAAGACACGTGCGTATTCAGGATCAGAGGGGCGCCTGGCCAAAACGACATCGCCAGCCGGATCGGTTTCCGCAGCGGCTACCAGCGCGCCGACGACACTGGTCAGGCGGCCATCAAGTGTGCGGATAACGGAGCGCTGGTAGAGCGTGGTCAGCGCAATGGCGCCGACCAGCAACAGGACAAAGGCCCAGGCCGCTGCGCCTGCGAACAGGCGGAATGCGAGCGACCTGGGTAACCTCACGAGACCGGTCGAGCCACCGGATCAACCAGGCGATATCCCAGACCGCGCACGGTCTCGATACGGTCAGGCCCGATCTTCTTGCGAAGGCGGCCGACAAATACCTCGATCGTATTGCTGTCACGATCAAAGTCCTGGTCGTAGATATGTTCCACCAGCTCGGTGCGAGAAATCACGCGGTCCTGGTGATGGGCGAGATAGCTGAGCATGCGGAATTCGTGCGAGGTCACCTTGACCGGCGCGCCTTCGATGAAGACGCGGGCACCGCGTGTATCAATGCTCAGATCACCGCATTCAATCGTCGAGGACGTGTGCCCTGCGGCACGACGGGTCAGCGCCCGCAAGCGCGCCAGCAATTCCTCGGTGTGGAAAGGTTTGGTGAGATAATCATCAGCGCCCGCATCAAATCCGGCGACCTTTTCGCTCCACCGATCGCGGGCTGTCAGGATGAGAACCGGGAAGTCCCGGCCCTCGGAACGCCAGCGTTCCAGCACCGTCACGCCGTCCAGCTTGGGCAGGCCCAGATCGAGGACAACAACATCGTAAGGCTCTGTATCGCCCAGGAAATGCCCGTCTTCGCCATCCACGGCGCTGTCCACGGCATAACCGCTGTCTTCCAGCGCTCGGCCGAGCTGGCGGTTCAGGTCCGGATCATCTTCAACGACTAATGCGCGCATGATTCCCTCTCAGCGTTCGAACAGTATAGCGCCAGTACGCGCATCCGCCACAACATCGATCCGGCGACCATCCTCGGTCAGGATCTTGACGATGTAGCGCGGATTGGAACCACCCTCGAGCTCGGCGTCGAGGACGCTGGCTCGCGGATAGCGCTGTCGCACCTGGCTGATGACTCGAATGGCGGGGACGACATCGCCCTGCCGACGCGCATCCCGCGCCTCACCCGCCGTATAGCGGTCACGCGACTGGAACACTTTCGCTTCGAAAGGTTCCGCGATGACAGCTCCCGGTGCGAGCAGAGCGGTGGTTACGCCTAATGTGACTACGAGTTTCTTCAACATGCGACACACACTGCAGGACTGCCGCTGAACGCGGCCTGAACGATATGCTAACACTTTTTCACGCTCAGGACTTCAATCCCTTGCGCGGATCATGCCCGTCAGCGGGGCTCCAGGCTTCCAGGAACTCCTGCAAGGCCTGGTCACGCTCCGGCAGGGAAATCATCAAACGGATGATCTGGTCGCCGCGCGCACCCTTGGCACTTGCAAACCCCTTGCCACGCAAACGCAGCAGACCGCCACTGTTGGAACCGGGCGGAATACGCACATCCACATCACCATCGATCGTGGGTATGCGCACCTTGGCGCCCATCGCCGCTTCTTTCAGTGTGATGGGCAGATCCAGCATCACATTATCGCCCTCGCGGGAGAAATACTTGTGTTCGCGGATGCGGATCTCGACCAACGCATCGCCCTGGGCACCACCAGTGGCAGATGGGTGTCCCTGGCCGCGCAGGCGCAGCACCTGTCCCTCGCTGGCACCCGGCGGAACAGCCACGTCCACGGACCGGCCACCGGGCAGGACAACGCGGTGTTTGCCGCCCTCGGCCGCCTGCATGAAATCCAGCACCAGGCTCTGGCGAAGATCTTCTCCCTTGCGGCGCGGCTGATGACTCTGCTGGGCACCGGCTGCACCGAAATCGGTAAACAGGTCGGAGAAGATATCGCCGATATCGTCAAACCCGCGCCCGCTCTGGCGCCCCTGGCGGAAATTGAACGGGCTGCGTTGATGGCGCCCGCCCCCCATGCCTCCGGACGCATATTGTGAGCCCAGGCCCGCGCGCGCAGCCGCATCGTATTCGGCGCGCTTGTCTGAATCAGACAGCAGGTTGAAGGCCGCGGAGACATTCTTGAACCGCTCTTCGGCGGCCTTGTCACCCGGATTGGCATCCGGATGCAGCTCCTTCGCAAGCTTGCGGTAAGCCTTGCGAATCTCCTCCTGGGAGGCGGTCTTGGAAACACCGAGTGTCTTGTAGGGATCGTCCATGCAGAGCGGTCCGGTTGCGCGTTACTTTCCCCATGCATGTAAGGGGCTTTGGGGCGGATCGCAAAGCCTGCTCACAGCATCACTTCCAGCCGGGCCGGATGGCCTGCGCCCGCCCGGTCGGAAATCTGCGCGACTTCGATGACACAAACCTCATCGCCGCCGGCAGAAGAGCTGAGGATTTCCAGCGCCGGCAAGGTGAGCTGCGGTGTGTCGGTCTGCGTGGCCCAGTCACCATACCCGTCCCGTCGCAGGCTGACACGATAGGCTTCGGTCACCTCCCCAAGCGGCAGGGGGTGAATATCCCAGCGGTCACCATCCACACGGGTTCGCCGCCGCCAGCGCAGCACGCCCGCTTCCAGCCGCAAATGCACCGGCGCAAACGGTTTGAGCCCGCCGTGTTGAGGCAGGACATTCGCCATCGTCGCATCCGCCTCGCCAGCGCCCGTCAGACGCGCCTGCACACTTACCTGCCGCCCGATCTCACTGTCCCTCGGCGCCAGCGTGCCGACAGCATCATCGAGAAGCACACAGATAGCGCCCGTCTCAGCTGTGCCCTCGGCAAAACTGCCATGCAGGCCCCGCAACAGGCGGCTCAGGCGATAACGTCGAGGCGCGATCATCTCGGCGCGGGCAAATTGCAGGATTTCCCAACGCCCGTCCGATTGCTGCACCGCCAGCCTGTTGGCGCCATTGAGCACGGCCCGGTCTGTATGGCTGGCCAGCTCGCCACGCACCAGATCCAGCTCCATCACTGCCGCCTCGTCCCAGCGCCCCAGCGGCCCGGGCGCAAGCGGAGTGGTCAGCACGCCCATCACCGCATGCCGAGGCAATTGCAGGCGAGCTGTCCAGCCCGCAGACGCACTGCCGGTCGAGATCAAAAGCGGCGCCTGGCCCTGGCGTGTGGCGGCAGCCACCCAGAGCCCCGCCTCCGCCAGGTCCATCACGGCGAGCACCGGTCGGCTGGGGCTCGCAGGTCCCGTTCCGCTCGCGCTGCGGGAGGCCCTGTATTCAGCCTGGCCAGTCTTCACAGGCCGGACCAGTTGCGCGCGCAGCTCGGCCTGGCGATCCAGCGCACTGACCTGCCAGCGCTCTTCATCGACAAGCAGGACATCGCCCGGTTCAACCGCCAGCGCCTGTGGCGGCAGGACGATGCGTCGGCTTTCCAGCTGCATGTTCGCCATGCCCAGCCGGTCCTGCGCCAGGGCGCGTGCCAGGCCTTCATCCAGCAACAACCGTCCGGTGAGGGCCAGTCGGCGGTGACCGCCAGCCTCCCCGTCCGCCCAGACCCAGCCGGGCTGATAGGCCTTGCCGTCATCGACAAAGGACAGGCTGACATCGCCAAAACGCGCATCACTGGTGGCCGGGCTCAATTGCAGATCTGCTTCGCCCGCCAGATAGGCCGGATCTTCCAGCGTGATCACGCCCGCCCCGAGCCCGGACGATACAAAGGCCAGCCGGTCCACCCGAGGCCAGGCTTCGATGCCCAGCAGCGACAGCAAGGGTTCAAGGCCAGCCCGTGCTGCCGTCAGCCCGTGCATCGCATAACCGGACACCATGCCCAGTGCAGCGCTCGTATCGACCTCGGAAAGCCCTGCCTGCGCACAGATCTCGGTGATGACCTGACCGACCGGTACAGCCCCAACACGCCCGTTGAGCCAGTGCCCGCGCTGCCAGTTCTCATTGTCGGACCAGATGTCCCCGCGGGAGGGAAATTCCGGGAAGGGCCGCGCATCCCAGGCCCAGACATGCACCCAGTCCGGCATCACCATGGGGCCGGCATAGACCGGCGACACCGGATTCCCGGCCCCGCCCTCACCCCAGTGGGACAACAGCGCCATCAAGGCGCGGCGCTGCAACAGGTCATCGCGCGCACCACTGGAGAAATGCGGCAAGGCACTCTCGGAACTCTTGGGATCAAAAAACACATTGGGCTGGTTGCTGCCCTTGTCGACCGCAGGAAAGCCGACCTCGGTCAGCCAGACAGGCTTGCCCTTCGGGACCCAGTCCGTTGGCACAGCGGAACGCAAACCGTCCGGGCGATCATGATGGGCATTCTCCCACCAGCCTCGCAGATCCTTGATGCGCCAGATCCAGTCCTCGCCATGCGCCAGATCCTGAAACGGCGTGCGGACCTGGGCCGCGCGATCAGTCTCGCACGCGTAATACCAGTCATACCCCTCACCGCTGCTCAGCCCCGCCGCCAGATAATCCGGATCGTGAATGCGCTCTGCCAGGGCGCTGTCGAGATGCCCGGGCGTGTCACGCCAGTCCGTCATCGGCGCGTACCAGTCGATGGCAACAGCATCGATCTCGGCGCAGGCCCAGAGCGGGTCGAGATGGAAGATCCGCTCGCCGCCCTCACCCCACACACCGGCATATTCGCTCCAGTCCGCAGCATAGGAGAGGCGGCAATCCGGGCCGAGCAATTGGCGCGCTTCAACCGCCAGCGCGACCAGTTCTGAAACAGCGGGAAAGACACCGGCTTCGCTCGAGGTCGTCAGCGCGACCATTTCCGATCCGATGAGAAACCCGTCCACACCGCCAGCCGCCTTGGCCAGCGCCGCACAGTGCAGGATGAAACGCCGGAAGCGCCAATCCGCGGGACCCGCATAACTGACTGCGTCCGAAGTCGTGGTGAAATCCGCCGCGCTGGCTGTGCCGAAAAACTCGGCGATCTGACCGGCAACAGCCGGCCCTGTCTGCGCCGTGATCCGTCCGCGCCAGGGAAAGGCCGCCTGCTCTGCCCCGCCATGCGGGTCGGGCAGGCCATTGCCCGCCGGGATATCCATTAGGATGAAGGGATAGATCGTGACGGCAAAACCGCGCGCCCTGAGTTCACCGATCAGGGCGATCACTCCGGCATCGTCCGGCGTGCCACCGTAAACCGGCCGGCCTTCCAGCGTACCGACAAGCCAGGCAGAACCGCGATCCTCGCCCGCCACCGACCACTCAACGGGACGCGTCTGCTTGTCCCGGGTTTCGACCCCGGGCCGGATCTCGCATTCCCCGCAGCGCAGATCCGTACCGAACCAGCTCAGCACCAGCTGCACCGAACGGCAGGCCGGAAGATCGCGCTGCAGCTGGTCCAGCGCGCTCAATACATCCGCCTCACCGCTCCAGGAGTGCCGATTTTCGGCCAGCTCATCGCCCGGTCTCAGCACACGTTTCACCGGCTGGGTCGTCAGGGAAAACTCGCCACTGCCCGGGATCAGGTTGACGCCGCGCACCAGGTTTTCCAGCGCGCCCGTCTCACCCTGGCGAAAAACCTCGAAGGAAAAATTGGGAATGCGATGACCGAAGGGCTGCAGCGCCAGATCCTCCAGCACGACATAGGCCGTATCGCGGAAAGCGGGCGCGTCGGCGCCCTCGATCGTCTCGATCAGCGGGTCAGCCTCTTGCGCGGGCGTGCCGGTATAAAGCCGCATGTTGAGCGTCGAGACGTCGAGCGGTTCGCCATTGGCCCAGATCCGGCCGATGCCAGAAATGACGCCCTCGCAAAGTCCGACGGCCAGGCTGATGGAATAGGTATACTGGCTCGACCCTCCCCCGCCCTTGCCACCGCTGGAGTGTTCGTGCTCGCGATAGTTCGACGCCCAGATCACCTCACCAGCCAGGCGATAACGCCCCCAGATCCGCGCCATGGGCGAACCGGAGACCGAGGTCTGGATATCCAGACTGTCAATCCGCGGCCCATCCGGCGCTCCCGGCGCAAGCGCGTGATGCACGGCGGCCTGGGCCAGGCGTGGCAGGACATGCCGGGCCGTCTCGGCACCGACCCTGAGCAGCATTTCTCCCATCTCAATCCTCCAGATCCGGAAAGCTGAAAGCCGCGACCCAGCGGGCCTGCCACCAGGGGGTCAGCGCGGTCTCGGCAACGGCGCGTCCCCAATAGGCGTGGATGATGCGGCCGGGTGCAGACAGGATGGCGCAGTGTTTGGCTGGCCCCTCCCGGCGCGGCCGGAAGAGCAGGACATCGCCGGGCGCTGCTGTTTCGAGACATCTTTCCTGGAAGTATTGCCGGGCCGCGTCGAGCAGGGTTTCCTGCCCGCTCCGCTCGGCCCAGTCGGGGGTATAGGCGGGCAATGGCTGAGGCTCCGCGCCCACCTGCTCGCGCCAGATGCCGCGGACGAGCCCGAGGCAATCACAACCCGCCCCACAGCAACTGGCCTGGTGGCGATAGGGCGTTCCGATCCAGCGACGGGCGCTGGCGATGATATCCGCGCGCCTCATCCGCCCAGCCCCCGTGATCCGCCATCACGCGCGTTCTCATTGGCGGGGCTGGCGATCAGCACGTCATTGCCGACGAGATAGGGAAAACCACGGAAGTTGGATGTGTTGGAAAACCGGTCGCGACAGGTCGCGAAAGCCCGGTCACAGCCCAGAGGGTAGTTCGCGTGCATAGCTTCGACACCACAACGCACATCTCCCAGGCTGGCATCACAGCTGCGCGCGAACACGCGGCCGATCTGGCGCTCCAGCCTGTGTTCCCGTCCCAGCAGCTCGACTTCGCAGCCCTGGTTGAAAATCGCGACTGCCCCGAACCACCAGGCCTGGACGCGGACATTCTGGTCCGGCGCAGACCAGTCGGCACGCAACAGCTCGACCTGTGTCTCGCCCCACACTCCGGCCCGTAATTCGCCCAGCGTGATGCGATCATCCTCCAGCACCAGGCTCAGCCCGGCCTGGTCGGGGGCCAGACCTGTTTCCGTTTCAGCATCGGGAGACGCCATGCGGGCCATGGGCAGAAAACCGAGCCCGTCGATCTCCAGCGCCTGGTCATGGTCACAAAAGCCCAGTTTGAAACCGTCCGGCCGCGTCAGGCGCCAGCACCAGCACAGCGTGGATGTCCCGGCTTCCAGCTGGGCACTGATGGATGGGGGAATTGTCAGCATGTCAGCTCCTCACCTCGACCAGCGGGATTGACGGCACCTGGCCGGCGCGGACATGGTCAAGAGCGATGTCCAGCTGGTCGGTGTCGAAACGCACGGCGCAGTCAAAACGGAACCCAGCCGTGATGGCCTGCCCGGCTGCGGGCGGGCTGGCAAAGTCGATCTCGCCGGTCAGCGTGTCGACCTGTGGCGAGACGGGACTGCCATCCAGGGCGACGAGAACCGAACCCGCCACGGGCCTGGTGATCACGCGCGTCCAGCTTTCCCTGCCGCTGGCATAGCGCTTGGTCAGCCGGAAACGGGTCGTGCTGCCATCCCCTGTTCCCACAGGCTGGTCCAGCGCTGAAGGCGTCTGTGAGGGGCGGCAGGACTGGTAATCCAGCGGATCACGGAAACGGAAGGTGTGCAATCGTCCGCGCCGCGCTTCGAAAAAATCGATCAGGGCGGCGATATCGTCCAGCGTCTGGACGGCGAGGCCGATATCCCAGCGCCGCTGGCTGTCGGCCCAGGGCGTGTTGCGCTGTTCACGGCCGGAGGCCAGGCGGGTGATGTCGGTGCGGCGCTGCGGGCCGCCAACCGCGCCCAGGCTGATCGCAAACGGCAGGCTGATGTCATGGAAATCACTCACAGGTATCGGCTCCCTTTCTGGACAGCGCGGGCGATCTGGCGGGCGAGACGCGTGGCACTGGGTGGATTGCCGGCCTCAATGGCAGGCATGGCGAGATTGACGGTGATGCCCGGTTCTAGTGGCTGGACCTGCGCGCCCATGCCCGGCATGAGGATTTCCGGACCACGCTCGCCCACCAGATATGCCCCTCCCGCTGCGACCGGCCCGCCCTCGGCGCGGGCGCCAGTGACTGCCGGTGGCGATGGGGCAAGGGCGCCCAGCGCCGGTTGGACAACAAACCGGTCGACGGCCAGACGGGCGAGATCGGCGAGGATGGACTGGGTCATGCGGGAAAAATCCAGCTCGCCCGAACGGGCCGCAGCCGCGAGCGAACGCTCAATGCCCTGGCCGGCCCGTTCAAACGCGGCCTCGATCGTGACGGCAGCTTCGCTGGCCGGGCCATCAGCGAGGTCCTGCAAACGGGTCGCGGCGGTTTCAGCCTTGCGGTTCATGTCGGTCTCCGGATGTGTGGTTTTCGATCAGCGTGTTGAGTTCCGCGCGGGAAAGCGGTCGGCGGGCCGCGTCCGGTTCGGTCAGGGCGCGCCATTCGCGCAGGCTCAGCGCCCAGAACTCTGCCGGTGTCAGGCCCAGCCGGGCTGCCAGCGCCAGGGCGGCGGTCCAGTGGGATCCGCTCACACCAGATCCTCCAGCGCCTGTTCGATCGCATCCTGGATTTCAGGGATCGCCGCAAGATTATTCGCAAGCGAAACTTTTTCACTGGACAGGATCTCGAACAGGCGTTCCAGACGGTCCTGCGGGGACTGATCTGTTGGCAGGGCCTGCAAGCGCGCCAGCCCGGCCATGGTCAGGCAGAGCAGATAGCTGCGTCCGCCCAGTTCCAGCGAAACCTCGCCGCGTGCCGGATTGGCCATCATGTGGCTGTAAAAGCGAGTTCGCCGGCAGAGGCGAGGCTGATCGACCAGCTCGCCTCGCCGTCGAAACGCCCGGAATAATCCAGCGCCGCGACGAGGAATTTCCCGGCCATCACCCCGGCCCCCGCCAGGACGAGCTGCCAGTCCGCAGCCTGCTGGTCAAAAAAGAGCTGGCGCAGGCGGATGGCGGCGGCGTCATCAACAAACACCCCGGCCCCGGAGATCGTGCAGGTTTTCAGCCCCACGCCTTCCAGCAGCTCGCGCCAGCCCCCGGCACTGTCGGCATGGGTGACGTCAACGGTGCGGGCATTGAGCGACAGGGTGCGCGTGCGCAACCCGGCCACCGGGGCAAAGGCCTGCGGCTCGGCGCCATCGCCCAGTTTCAAAAGCAGGTCCCGGCCTGCAGCAATACTCATGATGTTGGCTCCTCGATCTGCCCCATGACAGCGCGCAGGCGGATCAGTCCGCGACGCACGCCGAGGCGGTTGGTGTTGAAGGTGTCGGTGAAAACAGGGACCAGGCTGATGACACACCAGGGCGCCGCCACATTGATGGTCAGCTGGCGCAGGAGGGTGCGCAGCTGACCGGTCAGCGCCGGGGCATCACCCTCCTGTTCCCAGACCATGAGGTCCTGGCGCAGCTCGATCAGATCGACCCCGTCGGCAGATTTGTCAGAGGTCTGTGCCCTGCCCCAGCTAAGATGAGGAAAGGCCAGGTGACGGCTTGGCCGGTCGGCCAGGCGCAGGGGATCACCGAAGAGGGCCTGCGCTTCCGGCGAAGCGGCCAGCGCAGTGCTGATGGCCTCGCGGATGATCTGGCTGGCCGCGCTCACAGGCCCGCCCTCCGCCAGGGGGCCAGCAACAGCGAAACGGGCGACGGCAAGGCTACGCCTTCAGGCTCGCGGGATGGCGTCAGCAAGAGATGTTCAGCCAGCCCGGCGACGGCTTCACACAGATCCGGCGGGACAGCAGAGGCCTCAACGCCAAAGCCGGCCCTGTAACGAATTTCCAGCCCGTTGGCAGGACTGCCAATTGTGGGGAAACTGCCCGCTGGTCGGGTCACCAGCCAGGCAGATCGGACATCCCGCACCAGCTCATAGGCGCTGGCCGCCCAGATCTCTGACGTGCCATCCGCCGCGGTGATGCTGACGCTCTCAACCGCGATGACCGGGCCAAGGCCCAGCCGGAACCGCGTGCCAAACGCGCTTAACCGCCCACCCTCGTGCCAGCTGTCGTGGCGCTCAATCCAGCGCTGTTCGATCAGCGCCAGGCCGCATTCGGCCTCGACGCGTCGGCGGCTTGCCGATATGACCGCCTGTATTCGGTCGTCCTGGTCGGTGTGGGTGAATCGCAAACGCGCCTTCATCCCGGCCAGCGTGACCGGCTCCAGCGCCGGCGGCTCTGCGAGTTCGAGGGACATGGGTTTTCCTGTCGGGGTTGGGAATGACGAACAATGCCATCAACGCCCTCATCGCCTGGACACTGGCGATCGGCATTTGTGCATTGGTCACCCTTGCGAGCGGCTATGGATTTCTGAGCCTGTTCAGCGCGATAGCCGAATTTGCTGAATCAGAACCGGAAGTTTTCTGGGCGATTTGGAGCGTTTTGGGCCTGATCGGGGCGTTTTTCGCCCTCAGACCGCTTGAGAACTTCATCCGTCATCTCGGCTACGGGCTTAAGTCCGTTGAAGAAACGACAAAACTCTCGAACGGCGATGCGATCAGCGATGAAGCAGAAAATGCCCTCGCCGATCGCCTCCGCGACGAGCTTGGAAAAGACTAGGCCGCGCTGAATTTGAGCAGTTTGATGGCGTCAAAATCCTGCACGCCACCGGCCACGCGTTTGGTCGTGTAGAACAGCACATAGGGTTTTGCGCTGAACGGATCGCGCAGCACTTCCACACCCTGGCGGTCGATGATCAGATAGCCCTTGCGGAAATCTCCAAAAGCAATCGCACTCGCATTGGCAGCGATATCGGGCATGTCTTCCGCCTCGCTGACCGGATAGCCCAGGAGGGTGGACGTGCCGGCCTCGCTGAGACCGGGCTGCCAGAGATAATTGCCATCCGCGTCCTTGAAGCGGCGCACGGCGGAGACCGTGCGGCGGTTCATCAGGAAACGCCCGCTGGCCCGATAGGCATTCTTCGGCGCATAGATGAGATCGATCAGCGCATCGCCGGGATCGGTGGCGGCGAAACCGCCCTCCACCCCCGTCGCCACATAACCCAGCTCACCCCAGGCCTGCCCCCCCTCGACATTGCATGTATAGCTGAGGAAACCGCGCGGTTTGTTGACCCCGTCACCGGAGATGAAGGCAGCGCTTTCCTGGGCGGCAAAGACATCGCGGATCTCATCCGCCAGCCATTGGTCGATATCGACCA